>Ga0209166_10000740_pt1 | contig 31826 bp, 33 predicted proteins | sample Coa_R1_3_FD_187151 | JGI IMG/M metagenome (GOLD analysis project Ga0209166, IMG submission 187151) | Surface soil microbial communities from Centralia Pennsylvania, which are recovering from an underground coalmine fire - Coalmine... | ecosystem: Environmental > Terrestrial > Soil >...
CTTTTTAACACACGGTCGCGAAATGCATCGCGTAATTCCACGTTACGGGGCTGGGGATTCGCCGGGTTGGCGCGGGTTACACGCTGAGGCCGGGCAACCTATCCGCGCCCGCCCGCATCTAAGTCAGGTATACGGGCATTGTGTCTGTACCTACCTTTCGGAGCGAAAAATGGATAAGCCAACTGTTGTGCAACCTGCCGTGCAGATTGCCGCCAAGAATCGTTTGCGGACTGCGCACGTGTCTGAGAACAACCTGCTCAGCCACAAGGATACTGGCGTTTCGGCCAGTGCCTTGTCTGCCGGGCTTACCGAGCTTTCGGGCGCGCAGGCGCAATACCGTTCGGCCTTTGCGTCGGAGCTTGCATCCAATCCGAATTTGGGCGCGAATATCTAAGGGCCAAAAATCCTGCCGGAAAAGGCAGCGCCTTCGGCGCTTGCTTGAAACCGGCGAAAGGCGGCCTTGTGGTAAAGGTTGCCAATACATCGGCTAAGATTTCCAATCCCGCGCCGGTTGGTTTACAATCCGGCCAGTGGGAGCGGAAGTGCCCCAACTGCAACGCGGCACTTAAGAAAGCGGGCCGGACGGTTGAGCCGGTTACGTGCCAATGCGGTTGGATATGGCGCTAACCCGTCACAGCGTAACGGTAAATTTTGGTCCTGTGAATCCAAGGAGGACGGCATGGCAGCTATCGTAATCGTTGGGGGCGTGATTTCGGCTATCGTGGCAGTGGTTGCATACCTCGACCGGAAATCACTTAAAGCAAAGCTGGGCGCAGCCGAGCTGAGGCTTTCGGCAACGGTAAAGCATGACGCCAGCGGGGTTATTGCGGCGGTAGAGGCGCGGGAACGTCTTGTGCGCGCCGAGGCCGTGGCGTACTTTCGTGGAGCGATAATCGCGGCGGAACAGGAAGCCGAAAAGGTTAAGGCGGATTCCAAAGCCGACGTGCTCAAAGTTATCGGCATAATCAAAGCCGGGCTGGAACGTTTCGGCGGCGTGGTAAGGTCGTAAATCCGGCACGCCGGTTTTAGCGTGCCTAAAGGTGCACTATGGCTGGGCGCAGACCACTGCCGACGGCAATCAAAGTCTTAACGGGCAATCCGGGGCACAGGCCGTTGAACGAAGACGAGCCCAAGCCTGCAATTGAAATGCCCGAAATGCCAAAGTCGCTTTCGCGCGCCGCGCGCCGTGAGTGGCACTACATTACATGGGCACTGCTTAAGATTGGCTTGCTATCCGGGATGGATGGCAAAGCGCTGGCTGCGTACTGTGAGGCTTACGCCGAATGGGAGCAGGCAAGCCGCGATGTGCGCAAGTATGGCCAGCTAATTGAAGAGCCGGTTGTGGATAAGCTGGGCCACGCGGTTATGCTCGAAACTATGGGCGGTACGGAATCCGCGCCACTGCTTGTAATGAAACCGCTTGTACGTTTGAAAGAAAACCCGGCAGTGCGTACCCGGAATAATGCGGCCAAGACTATGAAGGCGTTTCTGACTGAATTCGGGCTTACGCCAGCCAGCCGCGCGAAACTCAAGATTGGTAAGAAAAACGACGAGGACCCCGGCGAAGATTTTTTCAACCGGGAACGTAAGATTGCAAAAACCGGCCCGCTGCTGGTACCGCAAGGCTCCCGTCACACAGAAGCCGTAATTTTTAGCACGTAAGGATGCGGCGTTTAATAGCTACGCAGTGCGCGTAGCCGTTTCCGCGCCCCAAGTGCTTGCGTGTGCGCCGGACTGCGCGCATCTGTGCGCGTTATGCTTCGCGGGCTATCGCGCACGGTGAAAACCGGCGCACACAAAGATTTTTGCTTCGCAGTTCCGCTAACAAGCGGTAGAAACTGAGAATGCGTAAATGTCGAAGAAAAAACTGGCAGTTTGGACCCCCCAGCCAAAGGCGCTGGAAACGGCCCTAAAGTACGCTAAAGACGTGGATTCCGGCGCTATAGTAGCCGGTAAGTACGTTAAACTAGCGGCGAAACGATTTATTGACGATTTGGAGCGCGCGCACTTGCGCGGCATCTTTTTTGACGAAGAAGATGCGCAGCACGCGGTAGATTTTTTCGGATATCTGCGCCACAGTAAAGGCGAATGGGGCAAGGGCGGCGGCCAGCCTTTCATTTTGGAGCCGTGGCAAGTATTCGTTATTGCGAATTTGTTTGGCTGGAAGATGGGGCGCGAGGAAAATCCGGAAGCGCCCGGCGAATGGATTTACGGCCCGCGCAGATTCATTGAAGGCTACGTTGAGGTGGCGCGGAAAAACGGAAAGTCGACGCTAGAAGCTGGCGTTGGCCTGTACATGCTAGTGGGCGATGGCGAGCCCGGCGCTGAAATTTATAGCGCGGCTACCACTAAGGACCAAGCCAAGATTATTTTTGATGAAGCGGACCGCATGGTGACGAAGTCACCAAAGCTAAAGTCCCTCATTCAACAATCGGCGCGTGCGGAAAAGTACCGCACGAATATGAGCGTGCTGGCAACGGCAAGTAAGTTTGAGCCGCTATCCAGTGAAGACGATACGCTTGATGGATTGAATATCCACTGCGCGCTTGTTGATGAATTGCACGCGCATCCGGACCGTAAGCTGTATGACGTGCTGCACGAAGCCACAATGGCGCGGCGGCAAGCCCTTGTGCTGGCGATTACAACGGCGGGTTACAACCGGCAGGGTATCGGGTACGCCCAGCACTTGCGTTGCGAAAGAATTCTTGAGGGCGTTACAGGATTTGAAAACGGCGACAGGCTGTTTGCTTTTATCGCCGCCGTTGACCAAGGCGACCGTTGGGATGACGAAAAGGTTTGGATTAAAGCGAATCCTAACCTTGGCGTTTCCGTAAGCCTTGATAAGCTGCGCGCAAAGTGTTCTGCCGCTAAAGAAGATGCAACGGCAGTAAACAGTTTTCTTTGCAAGCATCTTAACCGCTGGACCAGTCAGGAAGTACGCGCAATCAACCCGGAAAAGTGGGCGTTGTGCTGCACGGCTGGAAAGCATGCGGACCCGAAAGCGCTTAGGGAACAGGCGATTATTGCGCTACGCGGGCGCGTGTGCATGGGCGCGCTAGACCTTTCGTCCAAGATTGACTTGTCGTGCTTTTTGCTTTTGTTTCCGCCTGTACCGCCGCGCACGATGCGCGATGGCGACGGTAAGCTGGTCGATATTCCGGGCGACCCGCTGTATCGAATTCTGCCGTGGTTTTGGGTACCGGAAGATAACGTGCAAGAGCGCGTTAGCAAAGACCGCGTGGAATATGACGTATGGGTCCGCGAGGGCTTCCTGCAAACCACGCCGGGCAACGTTGTAGACCAAGATTTTATTCGCGCTGAAATTCTTAAGGCGCGGGCGTACTTTCGGATTGCTGAAGTGGGTTTCGATTCATGGAACAACACGCAGCTTTCTTTGCAGCTTAAGCAATCCGGCATGACGATGGTTGACGTGCGGCAGGGATTCCGCACACTTAGCGAGCCGTTCAAAGAAGTGCTGGCGCTGATTCTTAGCGCACGCTTCGAGCACTACAACAATCCCGTGCTGCGTTGGAATATGAACAACTTGGCGTCGACCCAAGACCCGGCTGGCAATATCAAGCCGGATAAGGATAAGTCGAAAGAAAAGATTGACGGCGCGGTTGCGCTGATTATGGCCATGAGTAGATTCGTGGCCAACCCAACCGTGCCGAATACAAACGACCCGAATCGGGGCACGATTCGCTTTGTTTAGGGTCGTCACACGCTGGCGAAAAATTGCATGGCGAGCCGCGCAAAAATAGCTGACCGAATGCTTAGCCGCATGGGGCTTGAGCGGAGAACCGTTCTAACTCAAGCGATACGCGAAATCCGGTCCAGCCTTGAAAATCCGCAAACCCCACTAAGCTATCCGGCTGAGTGGTTGCTGGACCTTTTCAACGGCGGACGCACAAATTCTGGAATTCGCATCAGCGAAATGACAGCGCTGCAAGTAAGCACAGTGCTGGCTTGCGTCAACATTATTTCAAACGGGATTTCTTCGCTGCCGCTGCATGTTTTTGAGCGCATGTTTATAAATGATAGGCCGGGCAAGAAGCTCGCCTACAATCACACGCTGTACGACTTTCTGCACAGCGAGCCAAACGCGGAAATGTCCAGCCCCACGTGGCGCAAAACAATGTCCGTCCACGACCTGTTGTGGGGCAACGCGTATTCTGAGATTCAGCGCAGCAAGTCCGATAATTCGATTACTGCGATATGGCCACGCAACCCGGCGCGCACGCGCCCGGTACGCTTGACAAAGCCCGCAAAGATTGAGGGCGACCTGCTTCCAATCGGCACGTTGGTTTATGAAACCAACGAAACGATGGGGGATTCGCCAGTGCACTTTACAGATTCCTTGGATGAAAGCAGCCCGATGCGCCGCATTGTGCTGGCCGAGGATATGCTGCACGTGCCGGGGCTTTCGCTTGACGGCCGGTTGGGGCAAGGGATTGTTTATCTGGCGCGCGAAGTTATGGGCTTGGCGCTGGCCACAGAAAAGTACGGCGGCAAGTTTTTTGGTAATGGCGCGCGCCCGGCTGGGATATTGACGCTGCCCGGCACGATGGATGACGTGGCACTGGAAAATGCCCGGCGCTCGTGGACTGAGGCTTACGGCGGCGAAAACGCGCACAGAACAGCAATTCTTGAGCCCGGCATGAAGTATGAAAAGGTCGGGGCCAGTCCTAACGAAGCGCAGTTTCTTGAAACGCGCAAGTATCAGCGCAACGATATTGCCGCGATATTCAACGTGCCGCCGCACATGATTGGCGACCTTGAAAAATCGGCGCGCAGCAACATTGAACAGTCCGCGATTGAATTTGTTTTGTTTACGCTTACGCCGTGGTTGACGCTGTATGAAGCGGAATTCGAGCGCAAGCTGTTTCCAAAGCAAGGCCGTAGCGCCAACAAGTTTTTCCCGATGTTCGATACGCGCCGGTTGCTGTATCCAGATTCGGAATCGCGCTCAAAGTTTTACGCAGCCGGTAAGCAGTGGGGATTCCTCAACACGAATGACATTCGTGAAATGGAAAACCTAAACCCGGTTACGGATGGTAGCGGCGAAGTTTTTTGGATGCCATTCAACATGCAGGATTCCGCATTGCTGGCCAAGCAGTCTGCACATGCGCAGAAAGCGCTTAAGGCTGGCGACCAAGAAGCGGTACTGCCGGGTATGCAGAAAACCGAACCACAGCTACCCACGCCGCCCGCTGCCCCGCAATTGCCAGCGCCAAAAGGTAACAAGCCCGCTAAGAAGCGGTCTGCTGACGGCGCAGAAGAAAATGTATTGTATGGCATGCGCCACGGGGAAACAGAACTTAATCGTGACAACAAGTACCGTGGCTGGTCTACAACGCCGCTTTCTGAAGAAGGAAAGAAAGCCATTGTTAAGGCTGCCCAAGTTATCAAGGATAAGGGCATCACACGGATTGTATCTAGTGACCTTGTACGCGCGCGCGAATCAGCCGCTATTATCGCTGTTGAATTAGGCATAACGGATATTCAATTTTTGTCCGGCCTGCGCACGTGGAATCTTGGCGACTTTACCGGCAAGGATAAGGACGCGTATTCGGATAAGGTCCAGCACTACATTGACAATCCGGATGAAGTAGTGCCGGGCGGGGAAAGCCTTAACGATTTTCAGGCGCGGTCACGTAAAGCAGTTGAGCTGATACATCAGCTAAATGGTACGACGGGGCCAATCCTGATTGTGGCCAGTCTATCCAACTTTGCCGCGCAGGATGAGGATACAGGAAAGCATCTTGCATCCAAGAAGGAATTGATTAGACCGGGCGGCCTTGTAATCGTGGATTTTGAAGCGCACACGGTAACGCCGATTTATGGCGGCCCGACAACTGGCGCAGATGCGTCGGGGTCATAACATGCCATACGCTAATGTGAGTGAAGTGCCGGATTACGTTCCAAAGAAAAAGCGCAAGCAGTGGCTTGAAATCTGGAACAAGGTTTACAAGGAAAAGATTGACGCCGGGGAAAGCAAAGAGGCCGCCGAGAAATCGGCGTACGCCCAAGCAACCGGCGTAGCTAATAAGGAAAGCAAGGGGGCCGTTATGGACCGGGAAGTACGCTTTGTTTCTGGCGAACTACGCGCAACGCTGGGTGCGGCAAAGGACGAGGTTGGTATCGCGCCGCTGATGCTGGAAGGCTATGCGGCTACGTTTAACAGCCTTAGCCACGACCTTAACGGATTCCGCGAAAAGATTATGCCCGGCGCGTTTTCCCGCACGCTTAAGGAAAACGCTGACGTGCGCGCGTTGAAAAATCACGACCCAAACTTTGTGCTGGGCCGTAGTAAATCTGGCACGTTGAAACTTGAACAGGATTCGCGCGGCCTGCGCTTTCAGGTTGAGTTGCCGAATACGCAGTACGCAAAGGACCTGCACGAATCAATCAAGCGCGGCGATATGGACCAGTGCAGCTTTGCTTTCAAAGCTGTTGGGCAAAAGTGGAGTGAGGAACAGGACGGGAACGGCGATTGGTACGCCATGCGCGAATTGCATGACGTTGACCTGTTCGATGTTAGCGCCGTAACATACCCGGCCTATGAGGACACGTCAATTGCTGCACGAGGTGATATTGTGCCTGCCGAAATCCGCAGTAGCATTGCTGCAAAGAAAACCGGGGCTGCCCCGGAAGTTCGCGACGAGGACTGCGCTTACGAGGATTTGATTTCCGAAGTGTGCAGCGCCCTTGCGGAAAAATTCCCCTCAACTTATGGGGATGGCGCGGCCACGCCGTACAACAATGGCAAGTATTACGTGATTGAAACCCACGACAATTACGTTATCGTTTGCGATTGGCAAGCGCAGGAATACTACAAGATTTCTTACGTGGAAGATGCGGCTGCCGAAAGCTATACGTTTGGCACGCCCCAGCCGGTAGAAAAGGCTTGGGTCCCAGCCGAAAGGGCCGTCAAGCGTTTTGCAGAGTTGCGCAAGAGCTACATGGACATGCTTGCCGATAAGCACATGGCCTCAGCGCTGGAAACCTACGCTGCCGCCGCTGCGCTGAAAAAGAATGCAGATGATGACGCGGCTGCTGCCACTGCTTTGCAGGCAAAGGCTGACGCCGCCCGGCTTGCGGATTTTACCGATGACCCGGATGACGGCGATTCGGAAAATGAAGGGCCGTGGCAAAATCGGATTGTTGACGAACAAGATGTTTGGGACGAAACCCAACAGGACGATACCGACGGCGCAAACGATAACGGCGATGACGATGACCGAAAGGTTAAGCGTGCGGCTGCCCGTAAAGCGGCTGGCGTTGAAACCCGCGCCGACGGCAAGGTACGCACAAAGCGTGTTGGCGGAAAGAATTTGACCAAGGATAAATTCGCTTACGTGGGCGACCCGGAGCGTACGGAAACTTGGAAGTTGCCGATTCATGATGCAGCGCACGTGCGCAATGCCCTTGCACGCTTCAACCAAACGCAGGGTATCCCGTCGGGAAAACGCGCGGGCGTGTACCGCAAGATTGTTGCGGCTGCGAAGAAATTCGGCATTGAGGTTTCGGCTGAGGAAAACAGCCGGGCATTGGCAACGTGCGATGCCGATGAATCCGAAGTGCTTTTGCTGCGCGCTACATTGCAGCGGGCAAGCTGGTAAGGAGCGGCCATGAGCGTAAAGATTAGTCCCGCAATGACTGAATTGCGGGAAGCGATACAGGCAGCGGAAACGCTAGCCGCTAAGGACGTCCTCACGAAAGCTGAGGAAGCCCGAATCAACGTACTGCTGGCAAAGATTGCAGCGCTGCGCCAGAATCCTGCCGGGCCGGACACGCGCGAACTGCGCAAGCGATTTTGGCGTGCAATGGAAGCCGGGCGTGAACTGCGCGGCGATTTGCTGGCCGGTACCCAATCAATTTCTTACACGCAGGGCGCAAGTGGCGGCTTTGCCGTACCGCAAGAATTTGCGGACGAAATTCTGATTGGCGCTGCACAGGTTGACCCTTTGCTGGACAAGAATGTCGTTGGTCTTACAAAAAGCAAAGGCTTTTCGCTTAACCCTTATCCTGTGCCCGCTTGGGATTTGTCGCAGTTTGCTGCTTCGCGCCAAGGTGAGGCGCAGCAGCACTTGTCCGATACTGTGCCCCCTGCCGCAACCCGGCAGCTAGAGGGCTACACGTACGCGGCATCACTTGGGGCTAGCTTCGAGCTCGAGGACGACCATTTCGATGACCTGATGGACCAGATTCAAACCGCTTTTTCTATCGGATTCGCGCGCGGTATCGGCGTGGATTTGGTAGGAGGCACAGGCGTTGGCCAGCCGTCGGGCTTGATTACCGGCGCGCACAACAGCGGCGTTACCACAGCCATACAGGCGCAGATTACGTTTCAGGACGTAACTGCAATTTACAACAGCGTCAACCGGATTTACCGTACCTCGAAAAAGTGCGCGTGGGTTATGAGCGATACCACGTATCAGCACGTGCGCAACGCTGTGGATAACGCAGGCCGCCCCTTGCTTGATATGCGCAAGGATAAGGAGGAATTGCTCAGCAAGCCTGTGCTGATTTCCCCCAGCATGCCTTCGAATTCTGGCACTAAGGGCATTATCTTTGGTGACCTTTCGTATTACAGGGTCCGCGTATCGGGTATGTGGATTCAGCGCAACGTCGAAACGCCGGGCTACGTGGAAAATGGCAAGGCGCTTTATACGGCGCGTATGCGCGCAGACGGGGCCGTGGTTGACCCAACGGCGAATAATTCCTCGCCGCTTGTATCGGCAAGCCCGATTGTGTACGCAACACTGAAGTAAAAACGATTTTGTAACTCGCAACCTTCGCGGGGCGCGGGAAAAAACCAAGCAAGGCCGCATAGCTGGGGCGGGGAATCTGGCAGCAAGCAGCTTTGGAGAAATGAAATGAGCAGGCTTAAGGACCTCCGCGAAAAGCGCGCGAAAGTGCACGCGGACGCGGTTGAAATTCTGAAAAAGGAAGCGGCCACTTCCGAGGAACGCGCAAAGGCCAAGGGTATGATTGCCGAGGTCGATACCATGACCGAGGAAATCAACCTGATTATCCGCGCCGAAGAGCAGGAGCGGGAAATCGCCGGGGAAGTTCGCACTGCGCCAATTACCCCGGACCCGAATGCGCAGAAAACCAATGAAGTTCGCGCGAAGGAATATCGCGAGGCCTTCAAAGCGTATCTGCGTTGGGGCACGCCGGGCAATCGTTATCAGCGCGGCGCGAAGGAAGAGGAAATGCGGTTGCTGGCCAGTACCCGCGACCGGATGAATTCTCTTTCGATGGAACAGCGTGACCAAGAAGCGGGCACGCAATCCATTACCTATACACAGGGTATTAGCGGCGGCTTTTTCGTGCCCGCTGGCTTTGTGTATGACGTCGAAGTGGCGACCAAGTATTTTGCGCCGCTGCTTGACGGAACTTGTATCGACGTTTTCGATACGGCGACCGGCCAGATTTTGCCGTACCCGACGAACAACGATACCAACGAAGCGTGGACTGTGCTGCCCGAAGCGGCGCAGGTTTCCGATTCGCCAACGCCAAACTATCCCGGAGGCTCCGCGCCCGTCGCTAACCCCGGAAACGTTACGTTGGGGCAGGTCAACTTTGGGGCGTGGAAAGGCACAACTGGCCTTATCCGCGTATCGCTCGAGTTGCTTCAGGATTCCGCCTTCAATTTCGAGGCTTTCCTGACCAGCAAGTTTGCCGAGCGCTTGGGCCGTGGCTATGAGTGGTATCTCACGAATGGCACCGGCGTCAGCCAACCCAAGGGAATTCTCGCGTCCATTTCCGCGTCCGGCGCTGTGCCGGTTGTGGCAAAAGGCTCCAGCGCGAATGATGGGTCCAGCAATACCGGCGCGAACAGCATCGGCTATCAGGACCTCGTCAACCTGCAACACAGCGTTGACCCCACTTACCGCCGTGGCGCGAAGTATATGTTCCACGACCAAACCCTTGCATTCCTGAAAACCCTTGTGGACAAGTTCGGCCGTCCGCTGTGGGTTCCCAGCGTGCGTGATGGCGAGCCCGACCGCGTTTGCGGATATGAGTACGTCATCAATCAGGCGTTTCCGCAAATCGCGCCCAGCGCGAATACGGTTGCATTCGGCGCATTCAAGAAATTCAAGGCGCGCCGGGTCAAGGACCTGCAAGTCCTGCGTTTGGAAGAGCGCTTTGCCGATTTCGGGCAGATTGCCTACGTGGCTTTCTCCCGTATTGACTCACAATTGGTTGATGCGGGAACTCACCCACTCAACGTCCTGCAACAGCACTCCTAAGTTTTAGGGGCGCTTTTGCACTAAGTTTTGGAAGCGGGGCGGTAGCAAGGCTATCGCCCCATTTTCCAAAATGAACGCATTTCGGCTAGCGGCTAACTTTGTGGACCATTTACAACCGCGTGCCCTGAAAGTTTCTTTCTGTTTGTTGTGGCCGCCGCATAGCACTTGTAGTGCACGCCGGGCGGCTAACGGATTTTTGCGGCAGAATTTTAGGATAACGCGCAGATAGATTGTAGGATTGTACTTGTAGAGTGCGCGCCATTTACTGCCGCCGTGTTTCTTGTGGTCAATTTCAAGCATTAGTGGGTCACAGATTGAGCAACCCGGTACGGCGCAGCGGATACCGCCAAGTAACAGCATGATTTCCATGCGGCGGCGCAGCCGGTCTGTAATCCCCTTTTCGCGCTCATGTGCCAAGCACTTACGGCAGTATTTAAGCCCCGGCGCAGGCGGATTATGGCATCCGGAGCGGCGACAGTAGTGAGCTTTCTTGACGTATCGGTTTCCGACTTTTTCGTGAATTAGGCCCACAAGTTAGCATAGCACAATAAGTTACGGTTTGAAAGAGCCGTAACATTTTTTTGTGAGCTCGAAACTCGTCACATTTTTCTAGTTATGGGGTCTCAAAAATGCTGATTAAACTACTGGCAAGCGGACAAGTAATTGATATGTACGAAATAGCGGCGCTGGCGAAAATCGACGCGGGCATGGCAGTGCGCGTTGAAGCCCAGCGGGAAACTACCGCGATTGACCGCGCTTTGGAAACTGGCGCGAAGTTGCTGAAAGAAACCTTTCGCAAACCAACAGGACAACCGGGCACGCCTACACGGAAAGAGCCCAATCAGGTTGTCAAGGATATTCAGGATGACGAAGCGCTTGGGGCACGTACGCCAAAGCGCCGTGTGCTAAACGTCATTCCAGTTTAAGGAGCCCAAATGGCCGGGCTGATTATTGAAGCGCCCCCAAAGGTTGAGCCTGTACTGCTCGACGACATGAAGAATTTCTTGCGCGTTGATATTTCTGACGACGACGCAATGATTGAGGGCATGATTACCGCCGCGCGTGAAATGTGCGAAAGTTTCACGCGGCGCAGCTTTGTTCAGAAGGGCTACAAGCAGGTACTTGATTCGTTTCCGTATTTCGTTGATACGGTTATGAGCCAGTTGGCATATCCGCCCAGCTATTACAGCCTGCCGCGTTACAGCACAACGCTGTGGAACTATTCGCAGATGATTAAGCTGTTCCGCCCGCCCCTCGTTTCTGTGAATCGCATTACGTACGTTTCGGCTGGCAGCCAGCAAAAGCAAGATATGCTGCCGATTGCGCCGCCGTGGTCGCCGGATACGGCGTACACGGCTGGCCAGCAGATTACTGACCCAAATGACAACGTACAGCAGTGCACTACGCCCGGCACAACGTTTCGCACGATACCCAACAACTTTGCAACCCGCGCTGGCGGAACAACTACTGAGCAAGGCAGCACGATTGTTTGGACGAATCAAGGGCCAAACCCAGCCGACCTTTCCGGTACAAGCAGCTACGGTTTGTTTTTGTACGACGCCGTCAGTGAGCCGGGCCGCGTTTTCCCCGGCCCTCCGGGCCAATTTTGGCCAAGCGTGCTGTACATTCCCAACGCTGTGGAAATCCATTTTACCGCTGGATACAGCGCGGATTCCGGGCTGGTGCCCCAGCGCGCCAAGCTGGCTATCAAGCAGCTTGTGAACCACTGGTACGAAAACCGCGACTTTGTTTTGCCGGGCAGTGCGCCCACCGAGTTGCCGTGGCACGTAAAGGCGATTCTGTGGTCACTGCGTATTGAGGATTATCAGCCGACACGGGGCTAACTGATGGCGTTAACAGCGGCACTATCAAGTAGGCTGCAAGCCGGTAAGCTGCGCCACCGCATTCAGATTGTGGCCCCGGCAGCAGGCGGCCAAGATACCTTTGGCGGCGTGCCGGGCGGCAACATGACCGTGGTAAAGACCACGTGGGCCGCTATTGATGGGATTTCGGCTAGGGACGCGCTGGCAGCCGGGCAATTTATTACCACGGCCACGCACAAGATTACTGTGCGCTACGACAAGGCGATAAGCATTAACGCCAGCCAAAGTATTTGGTTTAAGGGCCGCACGTTTCAGATTCAGGGCGTGCTTAATCCAGACGAGCGCACAAAGCTGCTGTACATTTTTTGCTTGGAAGTGAACGATAGCCGGGAACAGGTTGCATCGCCAAACGACGGCACGACGGGATAAATCCGGCATGCCGGATTAGAGTTTACTATGTCGGATACCGTAACCGTTGAGATAAAAGGCTTGGACGATTTACAACGCCGGTTGGCGGCATTACCGGCAGAAGTAGCGCGCCCCATTCTTCGGGATGTACTGCGCGAGGCGGGCAACGAAGTAAAAGAAGCTTTTGTGGCAGCCGCCCCGCGTGACACAGGATTTTTGGCGGAACATTTTCGTGTACGTGTTTCAATAAGGAAAGAAGACGTGCAGGGCGCAGCCTTTATTGGCACACAGCCGCACGCGGACTATCCCGACCGAGACGGCGGCTTTCGGGCAAAGCTAAGCAAGGCGCTTGGCAAAGTATCCGTGGGCCGTATCAGCGTTTCGTCAGTAGCACGGTACTTGGAATTCGGTACGCGGAAAATGGCGGCCAATCCATTTATGTCGCGCGCGTGGGAAAGCGTTAAGGACAACGTGCTGGACAAGATTGTTAATGGGATTCGCGATGCCTTGCAACGGGTAGGGGCGCAATAATGGAAGAGATTACGCGTCTAAAGCAAAGGCTGGCGCAAAAGCGAGCTGAGCGTCGGAAGATTGTTACGGAAAATGAGCGCTTGGACACTTTTGTTCAAGCCACACTTGAGCGCTTGGACTTTGAGATTGCTGAATTAAGAAAAGAAATTCGCGCCCTTGAGGGCGGAATAGGATTTCATAATTTCCAATGTTTGCCGAAGGCTTAGTTGCGTTTCTGGCGGCGGATTCCGGCGTAAGCGGAATACTTGGCACGCCCGCATCCCGTGGCGATAAAACGAATGGGGTTTTCCCCAACATCGCCATTAAAGAAGCAACGATGCCGTACATCGTGTACTTGCAGATATCGGCGCGCCCTGTGATTTCGTTTGCCGGGCCGAATCGGCTGACGTACGCGCGCTGGCGGCTTTCATGCTACGGCGCGTCGTATGGGTCGGCCAAAACGCTTGCGCAAAAAGTTAAGCGGGCGCTAAACGGATTTCAGGGACCGTGGACAGATTCTTCGCCGTCAGTAACGTATGTGGGCAGCACGTGGCTGCTATCGGAAAGCGATACAGCCGAACCGATTCCCCACGGCACGATTTGGGCGGTACACGTTGACTTTGAATTTTGGTTCAATGATAACACGCCGTAACAGGTTTTCTGGTAGTTTGCAGTAGCAGCAATAGGTTGCAGTAAAATTTAGCAAAGGTGGTTCCTTCATCATGGGTCAATACACATCCTCACAAGCATTTTCCCCTCGCGGCACACAGTTGCTCTTCCAAACTTCGCCGTCGGTTGGATTCCAGTTGCTTGCAGAAATCAAGCAGGCCGATTTCAGCGGGCAAAAGCTGGACCTTGCCGACGTCACGAACTTTCAATCGGGGGCCTTCAAAGAATGGCTGGCTACCCTGCTTGATTCCGGCGAGCTATCTTTCAAAGGAAACTTCATTCCCGGTGACGTTTCACAAGCTTCGCTGCTTGGCTTTTTCAACAGCGCGCAGCTTGTGGCGTACAAGGTCATCCTGCCCACTAACCCGGCCACTGGCCAGCCTTTCGGGCATTTCACATTCAACGCCTTTGTTTCGACGTACGAATGGGGATTGCCAATTGACAAAGAGGCGACCATTTCCGGGAAGCTGAAAATCACGGGCGCGATTACCTACATCGCTGGCTCCTAATCGGGCTGGCGCTGGGGATTTGAAATAAATCGCCGGGCGTAGCGCGGACGACCTACGCCCTGCTTAAAGTGTGCACAAAAAGGGGAAAAGCGAAATGCAGAAAACAAAACTAGCAAAGCTGCTGGCACCAACCGTACCGCTTAAGCTGGAAGTTGACGCGGATAAAAACGGCGTGCTTGAATTAAAGCTTGCGTGGACGATGCGCGCAGTTATCCTTATTGAAGCTAAGCTGCGTGAATTGGGCCTTGCAGTAAACGTTATCCAAAATCCGGCGTCGTTTTGGACTGATTTGAATGCAACTACGCTGGCCGTTGCTGTGTGGGCGCTATCGCATCAAGAGCACGCGGATTTGCGGGATGAGGAAGGGTTTGACTATGTCATCTCCTATCTTGTTCCGGAAAACTGGCTGCTGGCAGCCGATGGAATTAAAAACGCGTTTTGGGAATCGCTGTCTCAAAAGCGCCGCGATGAAATTGAGGCGGGAATACGCGCGGCAGCCGAAGCGGTGAAAGCTGGCGCTGAGGCACCGGCAAACCCTACGCCAGCCCCGGCCCAGCAGTAACAGCGCTGGACCTGTGGGCCTTGGCCCGGTTTGATTTGGGCCTTTCAAGTGAGGAATTTGGCGACCTATCGTACGCGCAGTTTGAGGCGCTACTTGATAGGAAGAAGCGCCACGACCGCGTGCAGTGGTTTCATACAGCCACGCTGGCGGTTACCATTGGCAACACTAGCGGCAATTTGGAGAAGCCGCTTAAGGTTGAGGATTTCCTGCCCCCGGATGAAAACGATGAGGCTGAAGTGGATTTAACAAAGCTATCGCCGGAGCAGCAGGCGCTTCACTTTATGAATATGTTTTCGAAGAAAACTGTAACGCGGCACTAACATATGGCTATAGGCTCACTTTTCGTTGAATTAGGCGTAAACACCGCCGCATTTTCGGCGGGCCTAGATAAAGCCACGTACGCGGCCAAGGCCGCCACGCAGCAAATCGGGTCGTCGCTGCGCGGTATCGGCGGCGTGCTATCCGAATTGGGCGGCGAATTCGGAGCCTTTGGAAACATTGCCGGGGCTGCAATTGGCAGCGCTGGCAGCGCCATTAGGGAATTTGGCGGCGAACTGTCTAAGGTATTCGGCTCGAGCGGCGTGGGTAAAGGCCTCACGTACGCCAGTGTTGGTATCTTGGGCGTTGGCGCTGCCGCTGCTACAGCGGCGGGTGCTGTGATTGGTATTGCCATACACGCGTCTGAAGCTGCCGCGCGCATCCATGAGCTTTCACAGATTACCGGCGTTTCCGTGCAGCAGCTTTCCGGGCTTAGCATTGTTGCAAAAGTTGTTGGCGTTGATACTGATACGCTGGCAAAGGGCCTCGAGCGCATGGACAAGTCAGCGCTTATGGCTGCGCAAGGCTTCGGGGCGGCGGCTGGCGGCTGGAAAACGTTAGGAATATCCGTTACTGATTCCCAAGGTAAGCTTAAATCCACAACTGACCTCTTCACTGAACTTTCCACAAAGTTTTCCGGCATGGAAGACGGGGCGCTGAAAACTGGCCTTGCCATGCAACTTTTGGGCAAGGCGGGCGCTAACCTTATTCCGGTATTGAATCAAGGACCGGAAGCCATCAAATATTGGATTGATTACGGCACGCGTGTTGGCGCTGTGCTTACCGGCCCGGCTGCTGAAGGCGCGCATAACTTTCAACAGGAGCTTGATAAGCTTGGCCTGATTTCTACCGGCGTGCAGAATCAAGTAATGAATGCGCTGCTCCCTGCACTTGACCATATCGTTCAGGCGTTTTCGGCGTTTGCCCAGCACGGCGACACAATTAAAAATTTCGGCGTTACAGTCGGCAACGTTTTGGTTGGCATCACTAAAATTGTCTTTGAAGCCGCGTACGCGTGGGAATGGTGGGGCAATAAGCTGGACATTTGGAAAGCCAAGTTTGATAAGGCCAAGCTTACGCTCGAGTCCAAAATAACGGGCGTTAAGATAGATACCACGCCAGAAGATGAGTACATAAAGGACCGCGAAAAAAAGATTCAGTCGGCCAACGACCGTCTTGCCGTGGAGTTGGCGGACTTAAGCTTCAAAGGCGTAACCCCTGCCGCGCCTGAAGGAAAGCACCCACACGAAGGCGCTGCTCCAGCCGTTAAGGGCGGCGAAACAGCCCATCCCGTAGAGGATTACGCTGGTAAGTTAATTGGAAATGCTACGGCGGCGCGTGATGCCGAACTGGCCTTGGCCGATGCTATTGGTAAGGGCACGGGCGCGCTGATTCTACAAGCAGCGGCCAGTGACGCGGATAGAAAGCTTACTGATACGCTGTTGCAAGTTCAAGGCAAGCTCAAACAGTTGGGCGAAGAGGCAGCGGCAGCGCACGCCGCTGGGAATGCAAATAAAGAAGCAAGTGATAAGGCCGCGATTGCCAACCTGCATGCCCAGCAACTTGAGCTTGTTGGAATCAAGGATAAGCTAGAGGATATTGCTAAAGTTACGGCGCTTACAAAGTTTACGGTCGAAATGGCCAAGGGTTTTGAAACCGCCAACGATAAGCTCAAGGAAACAATCGCTGGAATGAACGCGCTTGCTGCTGCCGCAAACAAAGGCGGGCAGGCGCTTCTTAACGCACAGATTGAATCAAAGCTTGCGGATGACAAAGCAAAAGTTGACGCAGCGACGGCCGCGTACAATGAGCTAAATAGCGCTGCTAATAAGGACCAAGGGCAGCTAGACCTTTTGGCACGCGCCCTTGCTGCCGCCAATGCACAGTTGGATGAGCACAGAAAGCTGCTTGCTGATGAGCAAGAAAAAGCCTTTGCAGTTAGAGCCGCCCATAGCAACCTTGCGGCCCAGCTTGCCACAGAAAATACGGAATTTGCAAAACTATCTGCTAACGCAGCAGATGCGGACACAAAGCTTGTCTTGCTCGCACAACATCAAGCCAACCTAAACAAGATTACATCAGAATGGGACAACGCCGCGCTGGCCGTAGGTACATTTGGCCAGAAAGTTAAAGCCGTTATGGACCAGTTGGACATAGAAAGCCAACAGAGCGGTAAAAAGATGGCTGAGGCTTTCAAGACCGCAATTGATGGCGTGGCGCAGAATTTCGCAGACCTTGTTGTAAAGGGCAAGGCCAATTGGGCGCAGTTATTTGATTCGCTCGAATCCGCGATTGTGAAGCAGCTTGCTTCGCAAGCGCTGAACCAATTGATTAAGAAACTTTCCACCCTCGGTAATTCCGACAGCAGCGGGGATAACAGCGGGGATAACAGCGGTGGGGGAGGATTTTTTAGCAGCTTGATTGGTGGGCTATTCGGGGGCGGCAAAGCAAGTGGCGGCCCCGTTGCGCCCGGCGTTTCTTATCTTGTTGGCGAACAAGGGCCGGAAACGTTTGTTCCGGGCACAGCGGGTACCATTATACCGAATCCCGGCAGCAGTTCGCCACAAGTTAACGCCAACTTTACAATGAACATTCATGGGGCAACTGACCCCGATACTTTCCGAAAGGCAGCGCCCCAAGTACAAGCGCAGATTTACCGTAGCTTGCAGATTGCAGCGGCGCGCGCCGGGCAGGATAGCTAATGTCATTCTTTGAATGTGAGTTCCCCAAAAAGATTGGGTACAACGGGCAGACTGGTGGCCCGATAGGCGGCCCCGGATTTAGCACGGTTGTTAATAAGGGTTTTTCTGGATTTGAGGCGCGTAACCGAAACTGGTCTAAAACGCGGCACAAGTACCAGCTTGACCTTGTTGGACGTCCCTACGCTGAATACCTAACGGTTATGAGCTTTTTCCTTGCCGTGGCCGGTATGGCGGATTCGTTTCGCTTTCTGGATATTACGGATTATCAAACGCCCGGTTTAACCGGCGTGGCGTGCAGTCCCGCAGTAGGCGACGGCGTTAACAAAGTGTTTCAGCTTCAGCAGGTATACACTGTTGGCTCTGGCGCAGCGGCGCGGCAGTACGTACGCACAATCAACAAGCCAGTAATGAGCCATCAGAATACGACCGTGACGAATATCGGCGCATTCAATTACAACAGCTCTGCGCCTATTACTGACTTCCAAGGTCAGCTCCTTGCTGATACGGTCGCCATGTTTCTTAGCGGCATTAACACGCCCAGCTTAAACAATTACACGGTTGATGCAACCACGGGCCTAGTTACCTTTGCCGCCGCGCCGGGCGCTGGCGTTCCTGTAACCGGCGCGTGCCAATTTCATACGCCGGTACGCTTTGATAGTGACGATTGGCCAGCGCAAGTGCGGCCGTCTAACCTGCAAGGCGGCAGCGGAATCATAGACGTCACAGGAATCAATCTAATTGAAGTGCTGATTACGCCGGGGCAATCCCAAGGGTAACGCATGAAATCGGTCTCTGCCGCGCTGCAAACGCATCTTGGACAGGTAGTTACCACGCTTGCCGTGTTGTGGAAAGTTACGCTGCAAAACGGCACCGTGCTGGCTTTCACTTCATTTGACCAGCCTATAACCTACCTTGGCATAACCTACACGCCAACTAACGGCGTACTTCCTTCCGCCAACAACACAAATTCAGATATGAGCGTGGATTCGCTGACGCTTACCGGCTTCCTTGACGGCACAGTTGTTAAGGACACCGATATCCGCAACGGCCTTTACGACTACGCCCGCGTTGAACAGCATATTGTGAATTGGAGTGACCTTACGCAAGGCGACTTGCTTTTGCGTACGGGAATTCTTGGCACAGTTAAAATGGTCAATGGTTTGTTTGACGCCGAAGTGCGGGGGCTAACGCAGTACCTTTCCACACTTATTGGTTCACTTTTCGGCCCTATTTGTCGTGCGGAATTGTTTTCTGACCAGTCGAATACTATTGACCCCGGTTCCAAGTATCTGTGCCACGTTAAGCAAAGTGATTACCAGCAATCGGGCACGCTCAGCTTTGCAACTGACGCGAATCACCTTACTCCCACGCCGGGCCAGCTTAAAATGGTAGGGTCTGTAACGCCGGGGGCTGTCGCCCCTGCTGGCTGGTTCAATGACGGCGTGCTTACTTTTACAAGCGGCGCTAACAATGGCTTTAGCTTTGAAATTGAATCATGGGACGGCGCAACGCTAACAATGCTGTTACCTATGCCCAATCAACCGACAGGCGGTGATACCTTTACTATCGTGCCGGGTTGCGATAAATCCGCAACTGGAACGGGCTGTCAAAAGTTTCAGGGCTACAGCTCAGACGGCCTGCAAGTCCTTGTGGCGGCAACTAACATTCTAAACTTTCGTGGCGAAAATCAAATTCCCGGTATGGATGGCATTCTGGATTATCCAATACCAAAGTAAAATGACGAAGCGAGCTGACATTATCGCGTGCGCGCGTACCTATCTTGGGACGCCGTTTCAGCATCAAGGACGCCTTAAGGGGCGCGGCCTTGACTGCATTGGCCTTGTCATCTGCGTAGCAAAAGAGCTTGGGCTGGCTGTGCCGAATTACGCGAATTACGGCCCAGAGCCAACGGATGACACTGTGCGTCGTGAATGCCGCAAGCACTTGCGCGAAATATCCGCATCGCAAATGCGCCCCGGAGATATTGTTTGCATGGACGTTGGCGGTAGAAGCTCTATGCCATCACACTTGGCTGTTGTTTCGGAGCTACCCCCGTCTATCGGAATGATTCACGCTTATTCATGGGCCGGTAAAGTTGTTGAGCACGATATGGACAGCGCGTGGGTAAATCGTATTGCTGCCGTCTTTCAGTTCCCGGACATTGAGGATTAAATGGCGCGGCTTGGGTTCGCAATTGCTGGTGCTGTGGTTGGCTCTTTCTTCGGGCCGCTTGGCACACAGATTGGCTTCGCTGTTGGCGGGCTGGTCGGCAGCATGTTGTTCCCAGCCAAGCTGCCTTCCGGGCCACGGCTTAATGACTTAATCATTTCCACGGCCACAGATGGCGCGCCAATTCCCTTTGGATACAATCAGCAGCGTATCGCGGGAAACATTATTTGGGCACCGCCCATTGTTGAAACCACCCAAACCACGTCCGCTAAAGGCGGTCCTAAGCAAACCAACTACGTGTATACAGCCAACTTTGCTGTTGCTTTTTGCGAAGGTCCGGCATCGATTGGACGTATTTGGTTTGATTCAAAAGTCGTTTACGATTCGCGCGCCACGCTACAGAATCCCGGCCACACGCCCCCTATTTACGCTTTCAGCGCACCGATAACAGGCAGCTCCGCTATTGGTAATCAGATTCAAGTTGCCAGTACGCTTCAGCCGCCAGCGGGTACGGAAGTAACGATTTCAGGCGCGCCACAGGGTAACGGCACGTTCCAAGTTATCGCAACCGCCCCGACACAATTTTCGTACTACAATCCCAACGGCGTAGCGCCCGGTTCAAGCGGTACCGCTGCTATGCCCCCGATTAAGTACCCCGCGCCGGTTATTTATCCGGGCACGGAAGCTCAGACTGCGGACCCAACAATCCAAGGCGCGGTTGGGGCGGCTAACTGCTCCGCGTTTCGCGGTCTGTGTTACGCGGTTTGGACGAATTTTCCGCTTAACGATTTCGGCAACCGCATACCTAACGTGCGTGCGGAGGTAAACTTTTCTACGCCCCTTCCTGTAGGCGTCAGGCTGGTTCAAGAAGCAGGCAACACGCAAGACCAAAATATCTCCCCCAATATTTCTGTGGGCATGACGAATACGCAGGGAAACTTCCTTTTTGCTGTCCATTTGCAAGATACGTCCTCTTCGACATCAACGATTGGCGATATACTCGGCAATACGTGGGTTAAAATAACGTCGCTGGTAAACCCCGGCAATCAATGGACGAACCTTTGGTACTGCGCAAGCTGTAAGGGCGGCACTAACAGCATTACTGCGCACATCGGTAGCGGCATAAGTAACGGAGCCGCACTGCAAGTATTTGAATTTTCCGGCGTTAACGCCTCAAATCCACTCGGTCCAACAGGCTTTGGCGGGGTAAGTTCTGTCAACGGGAATAACACGACCCCTTCGATAACAACCAATGCCCCAAGCCAATTTGTCATTGCGGGTTATTCAGCAGAAGGAGCGGCGATACCTTACACGGCTGGAACGGGCTGGACGGCCGGTGGCTTTAATCAAGGCGTTGTTAATCACACAATTGGCATTACCGGAACGCAGTTCCTTGAATTCCAGACTGTGCCTAACTCTGGAACGGCAATTTCCGGCTCCGCTACAAGTAGCGCCGGGGCGAATGTAGGCATTTACACTATTGCGCTTAATTCCGCGTCAACTGCGTTTACGACCTCACCAACACTGGCCAATATAGTTTCGGATATTTGCCTAAGGTCCGGCCTTTTGGCCACAGATATTGACGTAACGCAGTTAGCGTTGCTGCCGGGTTCTTCGCCTGCTGTGCCCGTACCAGCGCCGGGCGGCTATACGATAAGTCGGCCCACAACTGCACAGAACGCACTTAAGCCGTTGGCCGAAGCTTTCTTTTTTGATGCTGTAGAATCGGGCGGGGTAATTCGCTTTGTACCGCGCGGTAATCTGCCGATAACAGCGGTAACGATTCCAGAAACCGACCTTGGGCTTGTAAAAGACAACTTCAAGCTGGCAGAACAGCTCCAGATGGCGCAGGAACTACCGCGTGAAGTAGCCGTTTTGTTCCAAGATAAAAACTTGGATTACCAGCAAAACAAAACACACAAGCGGCGCGCAACGCGCATTGTAAAAACAAAGAACCAAACGGTGTACGAGCTGGCTATGGTTCTTGACCCCAACACTGCGCGGCAGATTGCGGAAAAGGCCGTATACATTGCTTACTTAGAGCGCCATCCGTACGATTTCAACCTGTGGCGGCCTTTGTACATGCTTTTTGACCCAACCGATGTAATTCAGTTTACATATGAGGGGTTGAATTTCGTCGCCCGCATCGTTAGGTCAGATATCGGCGTGGATTTTTCTTCCGCATTATCGCTGGTAAGCGAGGATACAGCTACCTATCAGTCTACTATTCAAGGCAGTTCTGGTACGGGGGTTACGCCCGCGCAGGCCAAGGTACTGCCAGATACTACCCTGTTTTTGTTTGACGTGCCGCTTATGCAGGATACGGACAGTAATCCGGGCGGTACGGGTAAATACTTTGCAATGTCGTCGCTGGACCCTACGCATTGGCCGGGCGGCTCCCTACAGAAAAGTAGTGATAACGTTAACTTTGCGCAGGAAAACACAAGTGTTAAAGCGGCGCACTACGGCGCTGCGACAACCGTGTTGCCGCCGCCGCCCACACGTGGTGCACTTGGCGGCGTAAGCCCGTGGGTTTGGGATACAGTTAGCACGTTAACGGTTTTCATGCAAAATGGCGTGTTGACCGGCACGGCTGACATAAGCGTATTGAACGGCCAAAACGCGCTGCTTGTTGGCAGTCCAACTAACGGCTGGGAACTTATTCAGTACGGAAACAGCGTTCAGAATGCCGATGGCTCGTTCACAATTAGCCGCTTTCTGCGCGGCAGGCGCGGCACTGAAAGTCAATGTGCCCTGCATGGCCCCGGCGAGTTTGTTATCGACGTTATTGCCGCTGGCGTTGTGCGGCAGCCCAATGCAACGTCTGACTTGCAAGTGCTGCGCTACTACAATGCGGTTACGTCCGGGAACACGCTTAACCCGGCGCAGTCACAAACGCTTAATCTGCGCGGCCTTGACGTTTTCCCCTACGCTGTTACAAGCGTTGCTGGGGCGCGTGACCAGAGCGGAAACCTCACAGTTAGCTGGATTAGGCGTACGCGTATCGGCGGCGACTGGCTTGCGGGAATCGGTACCGTGCAGCTTGGTGAGACCACGGAATCGTACGATATTGACATACTGACCGGTCCTAATGGTACAGTAGTGAGGACGTTTTCGGCCCAGCCCACGCCAGCATTGGCGTATTCGGCTGCGCAGCAAACCACGGATTTTGGCGGCCCACAGGTTGCGATTTCCATGAACATTTATCAGAATTCGAGCATTATCGGACGCGGATTCGTTAAGAGTGTGACCCTGTAACATGGCTGCTGGAAAATGTGAGCAGTAGCCGAGGAAAAAATGGCAACTCCAAATCTAGCGCTTGTGCATATTGCGGCGGCACAAAATCAAAAAGAAGTAACAGCCAACACGGCCTTTGATGGGCTGGATGTTGCGCTTACAAATTGGATTCAGGAAGTGGTTGGCGACCAGCATTTCACACTGCCGCTAGCTGATGCGCTGGGCAACATGGTTTTCTATTTCGTTGGCCTGTTAACCGCGCCGCGCGGCGTTACGCTGCCCGCCACACGAAAGCTGTACATTGTTCAGAACGGCACAGGCGGCGGCGGCAGTCCGGCAGGGCAGGGATTCTCGCTTACCTTTGGCACGGCGTCATCCCCAAGCGGGCGCATTGCAAGCGTGGAATCAAACAACACAGAGTACGCCATTCTGTATTGCGACGGCGTAAACGTGGACCGCTTGACGGCCGAACCTGAATTACAAAATTTCTATGTTTCAACGCTGCCGAATAATCCGCGCTCCGGCACAGTTGTTTTCTGCTTGGATGGCCGAAAGGTTGGCGAAGGGCCGGGCGCTGGCACGGGCGTACCTGTGTATTGGTCCGCTGGTAGGTGGCGTGTATTTTCGACTGACATTCCTGTGCAGGCGTAATGCACCCGCTAATCGCGGTTATCACGTGCGGCAAATTCCGTGAGCGCGCCTACGCGCAGCGGCGCACGTGGGTAAAGGATGCCCACGGATTTGACGTACGCTTCTTTCTAGGGCAAGGTAATGAGGCCGCGTACGACGATGAAGTGCTGCTGGATTGCCCGGACGATTACAAAAGCCTGCGTTTGAAAACGCAGCTTATGTTTCGTTGGGCTGCCGACGCCGGGTATCAACAGATTCTTAAAACGGATGACGATGTTCTGGTCATTCCAGAAAGATTGCGCCATGCGTTTTGCGGCGATGATTACCGGGGCCGCGTACGTGGGCCAAGCCAAGAGAATGACGCGCCGCGTATTTACGGCGCTAAGGAAACGCACTTTTGTAGCGGCTTTGGCTATATCCTCAGCCAGCGCGCCGCCCGAATCGTTGCCGAAGCGCCAGATAACGGCGATTGGGCTGAAGATAGATTTGCAGGCAACGCGCTTGTGCGCGCGGGAATCGTGCCGGTACACGACATTAGATTCCTGCTGTGGCCCCCGCTAGGCGGCCACGCGTGCGGCGTGCCAAACGTTAACTGTGGAGCATGCCGGGCGCAGTATGCGTACGCCGCTGTTATCTGCCCGTATGCAAGGCCGAATGTGCCGGAAATTCTGTATGGCTTCTATAAGAATCACGGCGGGTTTATTCCGACATGGCTTCAGTAGGCTGCATTTACTTTTATCCAGCCGGTTACGTTGGCTCAACCGTGAATCTGGAACAGCGGCACAAAGGCCATTTGCGGAAGCATCCTACATGGTCAAAGCCTGTTGTACTTGAGCGTTGCGCCAAAGAAGATTTGTTATTTCAAGAAGTTATTTGGATGTTCAAGCTGCATACGTATCAACGGATTTGGCCGCAAGGTCTCAACAAAGTAATTCCGTTTACGAATGACTACCGCCAGTACGTTACGCAAGAAAATTGCGCACGTGGCGGTAGAAAGGGCGGCGGTAAGCACGAAATGTCGGCAGCCGCAAAAGCCCGGCAGCTTGCGGCCTGTGTACGTGCAGGTCAAAATGGCGGCGGCAAGCACACGATGTCAGAGGAAGCAAAAGAACGCCAACGCGCAGGCGTGCGTGAAGCTAATAAGCTAAGGAAAGGCGCTAGCTTTACAGAATCGCATCGCAAGAATTTAAGCGCCGCAATTTCCCTAAGTTGGCAGGTAAGGAAAGCAGCATGCTTGTAAGCGCTGTTGTTCCTACCACCGAAGAGCGCCGTAGCTATCTAGACACAACATTGCAGTGCTTTGCAGCGCAAACGTTTAAGGATTCTGAACTTTTTATTTTGGAGGAAGCTGCTGCGCCGCTGGAACGGTCTTGGCCTGAACGTGTTAGATATGAGTGGATGCCCCGCGCAGGCTTGAATGCTGGGCAAAAGCGAAACCTCATAAACAGCAAGGCCGAAAGTCAGATTATTATACATTTTGATTCGGACGACTGGTATCATCCGGCACGAATTGCCACGCAGGTTAAGCACCTTGCTGAAAGTGGCAAGCAGGTTGTTGGCTATCACGACTTGCTTTATTTTCGGGCAACCGACAGCAGCTTTTGGCAGTATCGCTTTACAGGCAGGCCGCCATACGCGCCGGGCACAAGCATGTGCTATTACCGGGCGTGGTGGGAATTCAATCGCTTTAGCGCGCTGACGGTTGGCGAAGATTCTTTCTTTTCCGCATACGCCGCGCGCATGGGCGCACTAGCCTCGCTGCCGCTAAGCAACTTGATTGTGGCTGTTGCGCACGACCGCAACACGTTTAAGATTCCGTTTGGCAACGCGCCGTTTCTTTCAGCCACGCGCGATATGTTTCCGCAAGAATTTTTAACCGTCACAGAGGGCGGGGATTTCAGCAACTAGGGTGCACTCCAATGGCCGTCGATGAAACGCATCTAAACCAAATTTACAACGCACTTGATGACCTGCGCACGATAAGCAGGACGCAAGGCGAAACGCTGGCCGCAATGGCACAGCACAAAATCGACCAAGATATCCGCCTGTTTGGGGGTAATGGTCAACCTGTGGGGATTATCCAGTACCTTTCAAACGTTGACAAGCTAAACGCTGACGAAATTAAGGCAGTTAAGGACGCTTTCATTGCTGATAAATCCGCGCGCGGCCAAAAGACCGCGTACGTGGTTGGCTACGCTGCCGGAGCTGGATTCGTGGGCGGCCTGCTGCTTAAGGCGGTTTCTTTCCTAAAGACTGGACATTTCTAAGCAGGCGTTGTAAGCTGGGGGAATTACCCGCATGCCGCCACAAAGAATAGTCGGATTGGATTTGAGCCTAGTGGCTACCGGCTATTACGTTGTGGACGCGGGCGTGGAAAAAGGCGGACTGATTGCGCCGGGCAAGCTATCTGGCGTGCGCCGCCTAGACCATATCCTTACCGCCGTACGTGCCTTACTTGTTGCCCCATACGAAACACTCGCCGTAGTTGAAGACTTTTCCTTTGGTAGTAAAGGCCAAGCCGTATTTCAAATTGCGGGCCTTGGCTATCTTGTGCGGCACTTCCTTTGGCAGTCCAAAATTCCTACGCTGCTTGTGCCGCCTGCGCTGCTGAAAAAGTATGTTACTGGCAGCGGCAACGCTGATAAGACCGTAATGCTGAAAGAAATTTACAAACGCTGGGGCGCTGATATCAACGACGATAATGTCGGTGACGCCTACGCGTTGGCCCGTATTGGCACGGCGCACGTAGTTGGCGCAACCGGGCTTACTGCTTTTCAGGTCGACGTGCTTAAGAAAGTACGCGAACTGAATTCCACAGGAGACCTGCCATGAACCGTTTATTTTCCTTCCTAGCTATTGCCTTGCTGTTTGTTTTGCCTAGTTGCGCTGGAAACAGCGCCGTAATAAAGGCCGCCCACAAAACCACGCATAAAATCCGTCAACAGACGATTGTTGAGGGGGCTTCGTGTTCGGCCACGGCGATAGGCGTTAACGCGCTGCTTACTGCAAGCCATTGCGAATTGCCCACAGATACGATTGTGGTTGACGGCAACCTTGCGCATGTGCTTGGAATCATCCGTGACGGAAATGACCACACGATTTACCTGCTTGACATTGCGTTTACCGACTACGCTAGCTTTGCAAAAGCGCTGCCGGAAATTGGCGATGACATTTTTGCGTTTGGAAATCCGAGCGGTTTCACCGACCTATTTCGGCGCGGCACTGTGGCGGGCATTACAAACGCCGACGGGAACTTTCTTGAAGAATTGCTTGGCGATGACGGCGACGGCGTGCCGCAAGCGAAAAAGTATTACTTTGACTTCAACGGATGGCCGGGGGATTCTGGCGCGGCGCTTTTCAATCAAGCCGGGGAAATCCTCGGCGTTATCAGCGTTGGCAAGTTGATTCAGCCAAAGAGTGATGACAGCCCGTGGCCTGTGTTTAAGATTATGGGCGGTTTTTCTTTTGGTTTTACGCCCGTACAGCTTGCGCAGGCTGCTGCTTTCCGCGCGCCGGTAAAGCCGAAACCGCCAGTAGCCCTTGGAAATTTCGGTCGCTTTCTTAGACAGCCTCCGCAAGGCGGCGCGCCGTGGAAGAGGTAACGTGGAATTGCCCGGCGTGCAGCGGCGTTTGCCGTGGGCTTGGGCCAGCTACGTTGCAGCTTGATATCATTTCCCATATTTTCGGGCACGAAAGGATAGGCTTTGAGCGGGCGCTGGCTGGAATAACGACCGGCAGCACAGCCCTTCTATCGGCCTATGACCGTGGATTTTTGCGCAGTATGCGCGTGGCTTGGGACGCCCCGCCCAATCTATTGACAGCCGGGTAGGGACGATGGTACTATTGAAACTGTGCCAGTAACGCGTGCGAATTCGACGGTTGAAAAATGTAGGGAAATTGCAAACCGTTCCTTTCACAAACGCTATGCCGAAAATCCTCAGCCATTTATTGATGCAGCTAAGAAAAAGGCGCGCACGATACGCGGGCGATTTTGGTCGCTCAGAGGCGTGGCGCGTAAAACCGGTCGCCAGCTTGAAATTTCTTTTGAACAGTATCAAGCGTTGGTTTCCATGCCCTGTCATTATTGCGGCGCGCCCCTTTCCGCAACAGGCTACGGATTGGATAGGCTAGATAATCGCTTTGGGTACACGCTTGGAAACGTCGCGCCTTGCTGCTGGGATTGTAACTCGCGCAAAGGCCACTTGGAACAGATTGGTTTTATCTATCCACGCACGACCGAACTTTTGCTGGAATTGATTTCAACGGAGAAAAAGTAAATGGCAACGCAACCGACCGTAGCAACTGAATTAGCAGCGATAGAGAAGAAAGTTGGTTTGTTTTTCGACCCGGCCCACTTGATTCTTACCGGGCTGTTGGCAATCGCAATCATCTTTGGCGTGTACCATTTCGTTTCGCGCCGCGCCGACCAAGCTGACGGGCGCGCCGCTGTGGCGCAGGCCGTGGCAAAACAGGCGGCTGACGACGCTGCTGCCAGCGCGAAAACCAATACGGAATTTCAGGCGGTAACAGCCACGCAGCTTGCCGAATTGCAGCAAGCGCGTGTTGCCTTGCAGCAACAGAATGCGCAACTTGCCAAGGCGCTTGCCGATAGTGCGGCGGCCTTGAAATCCGCGCAGACCGCCAATGTTGCGCGTAATCCAAATGAGCGCGCCGCGCGCTGGGGCGTGCTTGTGCCCGGCGCTACAGTTTCGCCGGTTGCAAGCGGCGGTTATACATTGGACGAAAGCAGCGGCTTGGCAACACTCAACGCGCTGGAAAACCTACCGATTTTTACGCAGAAAGTTGCCACGTTGTCACAGCAGTTGGCGATTTCCCAGCAGATTAGTGACAGCTACGCCGCCTCCTTGAAAAAGGAACAGGACGCGCACAAATCGGATAATGATAACAACGCCAAGCAGCTTGATGCCGCCAATAAAAAGACGGGCGAGGTACAGGCCAACTACGACAAGCTCAAGAACGATTGCCGTAAAAGTAAGTTCAAGATAGCCGCCATTGCCTACGCGGCGGGTTTTGCCACGCGCAAATTTCTTGGCTTCTAAAAGTTTTCTTGCAGTGATTCCCCACAGAAAAAAAGGAAACCAATGTCCACGCCTCTAAGCAAGCACGAATCCGAATTGCTTCAGAAAGCCACAGACTACGTAAAGGAAACAATCAAAGAAAAACAAAAGCTTCCGTCCCGCTGGGACCTACGCTGCCATCTTGAATGCAAAGAGGAAAGTGCGGGCCGCCTCCTACACCACATCATCGACAGCGGCCTAGTTGAATTGCCGCCCGCTGAATCCGTGCCAGTAATCCCGCCGCCCGCTGAGCGAGAATCCGATGCGATTGATAAGGAAAAGCGTGTAATAACGCTGCCGAAAACACGCATCCACACGCTTGAGGCGCTGATTGCTTTTTTTGAAATCGACGAAACGGTTTGGAAATGTGAGCGTTTCATCGCTAATAAGTGGGAGGTTGCGGCGATACCGCGTGCAATTTCCTCCCAAGAACGAAACAAAAAGGGCAACCGCGTTTGGGAACGCGAAAGCACAACGCCTATTGTTGAACCGCTTTATCAGGTTAAGGCGTATTTCAAACGCAACTATACGCAGACCGAAGCTGACGTGCTGGCTGATGAAAATGCCACGCTGCTACGGCAGGTTGCCAAGCTACGCCTAGACGTGGGCGTACAAAAGCGATATTCAAAGCGGCTGGCTGTGGGCCACGCTGGCTACGATGATTTGCTGACCGACGTAAAGCAGTTTGTTTCCACACTGGAAGGCACGCTGGGCGGCTTTTCATTACCCACAGAGCATGTGGCGGCGGCCAACCCGGCAAGCGTGCCGCCTGTGCGCGAGGGCCACAGCGAAGATGCCGTGCTGCTGCTTTCTGATACGCACTTTGGCGACGTGATTCGCCGTGAGGATACAAGCGGATTCCCTGAATTCGACCTTGTAATCGCCGGGAATCGCTTTGGCTATGTGATTCGCAAGGCAAAGCAATGTCTTTCCCTGCACCGCGCCATGTACCCGATTAAGCGGCTGTACGTGTGGTTGGGCGGCGATATCGGCAACGGCGTGCTGCACGATTCCCCCAACAGCAACGCTTTGTTTCCCCCGGCGCAGGTCCATTTCAGCTACAACATGCTCAAGTTTGCGCTGGATGACCTGCTAACACTTACCGAGCCGGACGCTACCGGCAACCGCGTCATTGAGGAAATCGTCCTGCTTTGCACTGTGGGCAATCACATGCGAATGGACGAAAAGATGCCGCACAAGTACCAAGCGCAGCGTACGCTTGATTGGCTTATCTATCAGTCGATTATCGAGCGGTACAGCACACACCCGAAAGTGAAAGTACGCGCGGAAATGTCGCCGTACATTTTTGAAACAATCCGCAACCACCGCTATCTGTTTGCCCACGGCATGCAGGTTGGCTACCGCAACAGCCCGGATGCGCAGTGTAAGTCAATGAATTCCTTCATCGACAAAGTGCGCGCCCTGTTTGATTCGCCGGAATGGCGGCGCAGCAACGGCTTACAAGGAGAAACATTCGCGCGAATCTGCATCGGGGATATCCACGTCCCGGTACAGTTTCCGCGCCTGATTTCCAACGGCAGCCTTAACGGCCAAAATGAGCTGGGGGTAAACTGGACAATGGAGCCTATCCCTGCCGGGCAGCAGCTATTTGGCGTGGCTGACAACCACATCCAAACGTGGAATTACTTCTTAAGCTGCTCACACGTGCAGCGCCGGGCCGAGGATTTCAATAGCTACGGCGTGTTTGCTGCCGAATATGCCAAGCGGATTGGCCGCTGCTAGAAAGCTTATCGCTGCGCCACGTTTGCTGCGTGAAGGGCAAGCCATGTTAGACGGCACGCAGATTGTAACAAAGGCCAACAGCGGACTGGGGGCAGCGTCGGACGGCGCAAAACTATTTTTTGTGGCGCGGCTGCCCCACACTATTGACTCCGTAACAAGGACTATGGTACTTTAGTACCACGATGGGACTGCCTAAAACAGCCGCAGCGTATTTGGCCGGAATTCTTGACGGTGAAGGTTGTGTCGCCGTAAGGAAATCCGGCTACCTTCAGCGGCGCACAGGTAAACGTGTTTACTATCTTCATGCCAGCGTTGTAATCGTTAATACCTATCGACCTGTGTTGGCGCTATTCAGGAAATTTTTTGGCGGGCACCTACGACCGCGTACCAAAATCGCGGGCAGGCAGCAAACCTATTCACTGACGGTTGCCGATTTTAAGGCAGCCACGCTGCTTACTTCGCTTCTTCCCTACCTACGCATAAAGAAACGACAGGCCGTACTAACCCTACGCTGCCAGCAGATGAATACCCGCCGTGCAACCCAAAAAAGCAAAGTTGCTGTACGCCGAAAACAGACTGAGCTTTTCTATGCCGTCAAGCGGTTAAAGAAGGGAAGAGTATGAACTTTTTGTCTTGGATTTATTGGGCACTCATTCTGCTATCGCAGAATTTTGCTTTTACGTATGTGTCGCGCGCGCGCAGCAGCGGCTCCCTCATTCGCCACTTAAAGGCTTCCATCTTTAGCAACGGCATCTGGATTTTCTCCCAAATGCTTATGCTAGGGCCGATGTTTGACTATCTTACCGGCAAGCACGGGCACGCCGCGCAAATCGGCGCAGGTACCGTGTACACGCTTTCCACCGTTACCGGCTCAATCCTTGCGCACTATTGGGCGCTGCGCACGGAAAAAGGAAAGAATGCGGTAGGGGCTAACAAGCGGTATGCGCAAATTCCTGTTGAGGAATGGGAAAAGGTCAAGCAGATTTGTACGGGCGGCAGCGTTGTGCTCGAGGTACATAGCACCGGGGCCGCAACACTGGACGCGAAAGCAATACAGGACTTACAGCGCATGTTGCGGCTACGCAGCGAATCTTTCTTTAAGGACTAATTGTGGCCGACCAGAAAAAAGTTGACGCAACGCTTGCGGAAATAGAAAAGCAGCACGGCAAGAATTCCATCATGCGGCTGGGCGACCGAAAGGTAACGCCT
>Ga0209166_10000741_pt1 | contig 31809 bp, 29 predicted proteins | sample Coa_R1_3_FD_187151 | JGI IMG/M metagenome (GOLD analysis project Ga0209166, IMG submission 187151) | Surface soil microbial communities from Centralia Pennsylvania, which are recovering from an underground coalmine fire - Coalmine... | ecosystem: Environmental > Terrestrial > Soil >...
GCCGGTGAAGCAGATGCCCTTGGCATGGTTGCGGCGATGGCCGAGCGGCTCGCCGCCCGGCGGCGAGAACGCGTCCACCAGCTTGTTCGGCGTGATGCGCTGAGGCGACAACCATCCTGCGGTATAGGCGAAGGCTGCGGCACCGGCGCCGACGACGACGGCAATCAGGACGAGCGATCCAAGCGCAGAACGCGGGGGTGATCGGTGGGACTCACGCATTCAGACCTCAAAATTGGGGGTGAGCGGGCCTCTGCGTAATAATGCCGTTTCTATGTTACATGGCCAGTCCCGTGTTCAACCCGGGCAGCCGGTTATTGGCGCGATTTTGTCCCTGACGAGCGTCAGGTCAGAAGTTTGCCGAAAACGATTCTCTTGAATTCGATGAGGGGGGCGTCGCTCTTTTCGACACGCATGCGCAGCAGCGCGCCCTCCCAACTGTTCAGGATAAACCGAGCCAAGATCGCCGCCGGAATTGACGCGCCGATCGCCCCCTGCTTCTGCGCCTCCGCAACGCATTCTTCGATAAGGCGGCTCCAGGCGTCAAATTTCCGGGCCAGATGATCCCTGATTGGGGCGCTGTGGTCCGCGGCCTCGGCGCTGAAATTGCCGAGCAGGCAGCCACGGGCATAGTTCGACGCCCTGAACGCCTCGATCCGATCGTCGAAATAGCGTTCGAGCCGGGCCAGCGGTGCCAGGTCGGCGTGACACAGGAACTCGCGCAGCTTCTCCTGCCCGCGATCCGAATAGGCCTCGATCACTTCCGCGCCGAACGCCTCCTTGCTCGCGAAGTGATTGTAGAACGAGCCCTTGGGGATATTCGCGCCCTCGACGATGCTCTGGATGCCCGTCGCCGAATATCCTTCCGCATGGATCATGCGCAGGCCCACCTCGATGAGATTATTGCGGGTGTCCGGCTTCGGCTTCGGACCCCGTCGGAGAGGAGGGCGAGTTTCCACATCAAACCTCTTGATTAATTCAAGACGACCGGTCATACGATAATTGTCGTTGATGAGGCATCGAGTGTCAAGGCGGCGGGCGTCTATGCGCGGCGCGACGCATTCTCACAAACGGAATGGACAGGACCATGACCGAGATCCAAGCGGCCGGGACCGGCCTGAAATGGGACGTGCTCACGATAAAACGCCCCGGCCTTACCCGCGACGTGCCGCCCGGCAAGGAAAAGCTGATGTGGGTGGCGAATTCATCGACGCTCATCTACGGCGAGCGTGACGCCGTGCTCGTTGATACGTTCCTCACGACCGAGCAATCGCAGACCCTGGTGGACTGGGTCGCGGCCAGTGGCAAGAACCTGACCGCGGTCTTCATTACCCATGGCCACGGCGACCATTTCTTCGGCCTCGCACCGCTGCTCGAACGCTTTCCGCGGGCCAGGGCGGTCGCCACGCCCGAGATCGTGGCAGCGATGCATGCGCATCTGTCGCCAGCATCGGTCGAGAACTTTTGGCGCAGGCTTTTCCCCGGCGAGATCCCGGACCGCCTGCTGGCCGCCGAGCCGCTCGACGACGATGAACTGGAACTCGAAGGACACAGGCTTGTCGCGGTCAATACCGGGCGGACCGACACGGCCCATTCGACCTGCCTCCACGTCCCCTCGGTCGGGCTGATCGTCGGCGGGGACGCCGTCTACAATGGAATTCACCCCTATCTCGGCGAGACCAGCGCGCAGAGCCGGCTCGAGTGGATCGCTACGCTCGACCGGCTCGAGGCCCTGAGACCGACCGCGGTCGTCGCCGGGCACAAGGTGCCGGAAAACGACGACGATCCGCGGATCCTCGGCGAGACCCGGCAGTATCTTCGCGATTTCGACCGCCTGAACGAAGCGACGGCGACCGCGCGCGATCTCTACGACGCCATGCTCGAAATCTACCCCGATCGCGTCAATCCGGGCTCGCTCTGGGGTGCCGCGAACGCAGCCAAGAAGCAAGCCTAACGAGATTTCCGCCGGCGAGGCATTGCGACGGCGTCCTGAAATGCAACGAAGGATCGATGGACATGAAAAAGACGTCTCTTGCAGCCGCCTTCGCCCTGGCGGTCCTTTCCACACAATCTTCGGCCGCCGCCCCAGACGCTTACAAGGACCCGCTGGATGCCTCGTCCCTGAATGCGGTCAACGGGCAATTCGCCAAGCTGATGGAACTGGCGAACCGGCATGATCTCAAGGCCTTGCATGAGATGTTCTGGCACTCCCCGTCGGCCCTCCTGGTCGCGAAGAGCGCCACGCCCGCCGAGGGTAACTGGGCCGGATTTTGGGGCAACGAGGCGATCGACCAGAAGCTGCACGACATCGCCACATCCGGGCCGGTCGTGCTCGAACCGGACTTTGCAAAGCTCAAGGTCGTCGGACTGACGCGCGAAATGGCGGAATCCTATGCCCCGTTGAACATCACGGTCTCGTATGCCGGGCAGGACGGCACGCCGAAGCCGTTTCTGATGATCATCAACTGGATCAAGGTCGAAAACGACTGGAAGGTCGCTTCCGAGATCATCCTGCCAGTGCCGCCGGCACCCGCCGCCAAAGGCTAGCAGCCCCCGGCTCGAACGGTGGCAACGGGGCTAGACCAGGACCGGCAGCACGGCGAGGCAGGCCGCCAGCAGGAAGACGGGCCAGGCCAGATGGCGGCCCCGGCTCGTGACGAGGACGATCAGGCCGGAGATGGTGAGCGTCGCGCCGACGGCGGCGAGCACGGTCGCCTCGGCCTGTTCCGGTGCCGCCAGTGCCAGAGACGCGAGGATCGCGGCCAGCCCCCACCAGGCGATGCTGGTCAGGTGCCAGGCGAAGCGCAGGATGCCGCGCGCGAAGGCACTCTTCGCCAAGAGGCCGCTGCGGCTGTCCGGCGCCAGCAGCGGGCCGATCAGGCGCGCCTCGCCCAGTCCGGAATGGGCTACTCCCAAGAGGGCGGTCAGGCCCGCCGATACCAGCAGGGCGGCTTCCATGGCAGTGACTCCATACGGATGCGTATGGCCGAACGGTGAGCCTTCGGCTTGAGCGAGTCAATACGCTATCGTATGGTCTTGCTATGGAAGAGCGATTGACGCGGCAGGACTGGTTGACGGCGGCCTTGGGCGCACTCGCCCGGGACGGCGTGGCGACGCTGCGGGTCGAGCCGCTGGCGAAGCGGCTCGGCGTGACCAAGGGCAGTTTCTACTGGCATTTTGCCGATCGGGCGGCGCTGCTCGCGGCCGTTCTCGAGGAATGGGAACGCCGGGCGACCGACGCCGTGATCGTCGAGGTCGAGGCGGCCGGCGGCGACGCGGCGGCCAAGCTGGCGGGCCTGTTCCAGATCACGGCGGCGGCGGATGGGCGGCTCGAGCGTGCGGTTCGGGCCTGGGCCGCCAGCGATGCCGCGGCGGCGGCGGTGCAGGGCCGCGTCGATGCCCGCCGGCACGCCTATCTCGACGCGCAGTTTGCGGCCCTGGGCTTCCCCGCCGACGAGGCTGCGGCGCGCGCGCGCATCGCCTACCAGGCGGTCGTCGGCCGCTTCGCGCTCGCGCCGGACCTGACGATCGAGGCGCGCCGCGTCGAGGCGGACCTGCTGTGCCGGCTTCTGGTGCGGCAGCCGTGAGCCTGTGCTAGGGAAAGGGGCATGATGACCTTGCCCCGAACGACCCTGGTGCTGGGCGGCGCGCGCTCCGGCAAGAGCGCCTTCGCCGAGCGGCTGATCCGCGACGTGGCGACAGAGGCAACCTATCTCGCCACCGCCGAGGCGGGCGACGGCGAGATGGCCCAGCGCATCGCCCGTCATCAGGCGGCGCGCGGCCCCGGCTGGCACACGCTCGAGGAGCCGCTCGACCTGGTCGCGACGCTCAGGCGCGCCGGCCGGCCGGACCGGCCGATCCTGGTCGATTGCCTGACCCTGTGGCTGTCCAACCTGATGCACGCCGGCCGCGATATCGCCGCCGAGACCGCGGCGCTCGCGGCCGCGTTCGGCGAACTCGCCGGCCCGGTGGTGCTGGTGTCGAACGAGGTCGGCCAGGGCATCGTGCCCGACAATGCCCTGGCGCGGGCGTTCCGCGACCACGCCGGGCGGTTGCACCAGGCCGTCGCGGCCGCCGCCGATCAGGTCGTATTTGTCGTCGCGGGCCTGCCCATGGTGCTGAAATCGCCGGCAAAACCTCCTGTCAAGACGTCTTTGTAGGTCGTGCAACCGATTTCGATGTCCCGTGTTGGTAGGCACGAGACATCGACCGCCGACGGCGGTATGAAGGACCAAGCGAGAGGAACGTTGCCATGTTGAATGTCTGGAAGCGCGCTTTCTGCGCCGTTGCTGCGTTGGGATTCATGACGGCGACCGCCTCGGCCGCCCTTGCGGCCAGCGATCAGCAGGATCTGGTCGAACACGCGCGCATCACCCTCGACGATCTGCACAAGGATAAGGAATTCGGCAATGGGGCCGAGCTGCTGCGCCGGGCCAAGGGCGTGCTGATCGTCCCGTCTCTGATCAAGGGCGGCTTCTTCCTGGGCGGCGAAGGCGGCACCGGCGTGCTGCTGACGCGCGGCAAGGATCGCCAGTGGAGCTACCCGGCGTTCTATACGCTCGCCTCGGCGTCGTTCGGCCTGCAGATCGGCGGCGAAGAGGCCGAGCTGATCGTGTTCGCGCTCACCGAGAAGGGCCTGCAGGCGTTCATGCAGGATCAGTTCAAGATCGGCGCCCAGGCCGGCCTCGCCATCGTGACCCTGGGCTCGACCGCCGAAGCGTCGACCACCAGCGCGCTCAATGCCGACCTGGTCGTCTGGTCGTCCTCGTCGGGCGCCTATGCCGGCCTGACCCTGAATGGCTCGATCATCAAGCCGCGCGATAGCTGGAACCAGGCCTATTACGGCCATGCGATCACGCCGGCCGGCATCGTCAACAAGCGGACGGTCAAGAATGCCGGCGCCGACGGCCTGCGGACGACCCTTGCCAACGAAAGCTGAGCCACCGCCCGCCGTTCCTGCAACGCATCGGACCCCGGCCCTGATGTTTCAGGGTACGGGGTCCGACGTCGGGAAATCGCTGCTCGTTGCCGGCCTGTGCCGCGCCTTCACCCGGCGCGGCCTTCGCGTCTTGCCGTTCAAGCCGCAAAACATGTCGAACAATGCCGCCGTCACCGCCGACGGCGGCGAGATCGGCCGGGCCCAGGCGCTGCAGGCGCGCGCCTGCGGGGTGCTGCCCCGGGTCGACATGAATCCGGTCCTCCTGAAGCCCCATTCCGAGACCGGCGCCCAGATCATCGTCCAGGGGCGCGTCTGGCGCGACGCCGAGGCGCGGCGCTATCAGGCGCTCAAGCCCGAACTGCTGCCCTTCGTGCTCGAAAGCTTCGCCCGGCTCGGTGCCGACGCCGACTTGGTGCTGGTCGAGGGCGCGGGCAGCCCGGCCGAGGTCAACCTGCGCGCCGGCGACATCGCCAACATGGGCTTCGCCGAGGCGGCCGACGTGCCGGTCGTGCTGATCGGCGATATAAACCGGGGCGGCGTCATCGCCTCGATCGTCGGCACCCACGCGCTGTTGGAACCGGCGGAGCGCGCTCGGCTCCAGGGCTATCTCATCAATAAATTCCGCGGCGACGTCAGCCTGTTCGGCTCGGCGGTCGACATCCTGAAGGCGCGCACCGGGCTCGACTGCCTGGGCATCGTGCCCTATTGGGCCGACGCCGCCCGCCTGCCGGCCGAGGATGCGGTGGCGCTCGACCGCTCGCTCGGCCAGCGTGGCGGCGGCGCTTTCCGGGTCGGCGTGCCGCGCCTGCCCAATATCTCGAATTTCGACGATCTCGACCCGCTCTCGGCCGAGCCCGGGGTGTCGGTCGAGTTCGTCGCACCCGGCCGCCCGCTGCCGCGTGATGCCGATCTGGTGCTGCTGCCCGGCTCGAAGGCGACGCGTGCCGATCTGGCTGCTCTGCACGCCCAGGGCTGGGACCTGGATATCCTGGCCCATGTCCGCGCCGGCGGCCGTGTGCTGGGCCTGTGCGGCGGTTACCAGATGCTGGGCCGTACCGTCGCCGACCCCTCCGGCATCGAGGGCCCGCCGGGTGAAAGCGCCGGCCTCGGCCTGCTCGACGTCACGACGGTCCTCGGCGACGACAAGCGGCTGGAACGGATCGATGCGACGGACCGGCTGTCCGGCGAGCGCATCCAGGGCTACGAAATCCATCTGGGCTCAACCGAGGGCGCCGATCGGGCGCGGCCGTTCCTGGTGCTCGACGGGCGACACGAGGGCGCCGTCTCGGCCGACGGCCGCGTCGCCGGCTGCTATCTCCATGGGTTGTTCGCGGCCGACGGCTGGCGGGCGCATTTCCTGGCCGCGCTTGGTGCCCGCGCCGATGAGGGCCTGCAATTCGAAGCCATGGTCGACCGCACGCTCGACCGCCTGGCCGATCATCTGGAGACGGTCGTCGACCTCGACCGGTTGCTGGCGATCGCGCGCTCGCGCTGAACCATTCGTCTATTCCGCTCTTGCTGTGGCGAAGCTCCGGTTGCCGCGTTCTGTCGAAGGAACGCCGACGTTCATCCAATTCCGTTAGGGGGTCCAAGGCCGCAGTGATAGCGTCCTGGTAGCGCGGTATGCGCTCTTCAACGGAAAATGGGGGCAATCATGGTGTTGAGACGCTTGTCGCTCGCGCTTGGGCTCGCCTTGGCGCTTGGTGCTGGCACCGCCTTGTCGGCCGACAAACCCTATTCGGAGGGCACGGTCTGGACGATGTCCTTGATCAAGGTGAAGCCCGGGATGTTCGACGTCTACATGCGGGACCTGCTGCCGATCCGCAAGAAGCTCGATGAAGAAGCCAAGAAGGAAGGCTTGGTGCTCTCCACCCATATCTTGTCGGGCCAAGCGTCGGGCAACGACGATTTCGATTTCGTCATTCTTGAGGAGTTCAAGAACTGGGCCGCGTTCGACGGCCTCACCGCAAAATACGATACGCTCATGGACAAGCTCGGCCAGACCGAGGAGAAGCAGACGCAGGCCATGGAGAAGCGGGTCGAAGTCCGCAGCATCATCGGCATGAAGACGTTCCAGGAGATCGTGCCGAAGTGACCGTCATCGGCGCGGCAAGATGAGGGCGGGGCAGGGACCGGGCGCAACGTCGCGGACCTTGCCCCAATCTGACCATGGCGCCCTAGGCTCCGGACCCGTAAGCCGGGTTCCGTTCCCTAACATTTTGTGATTCAACGCCTTCCAATGGAGGGCATTGATGGATCGAGATTATTTCTGGCTGGACGAAGCGCAGTTCGAGCGGCTTGCCACGCATCTTCCGACTGACACGCGAGGCAAGCCTCGGTCGATGATCGGCGCGTCATCAGCGGGATCGTCCATGTCCTGAAGTCTGGCTGCCGCTGGATCGATGCGCCGCCGGTCTATGGCCCCGCGCAAGACGCTCTATAACCGGTTTGTCCGCTGGGCAGCTAAAGGGGTCTGGGCGAACATTTTCCACGCTTTGGCGAGCGCGGGCGGCCCGCCTGCCGAGGTGCTGATCGACTCTTCCGCGGTGAAAGCCCATCGCTGCGCCTCCGGCGGAAAAGGGGGAACTCACGCAAGCGATCGGCCGCTCTCGCGGCGGGCGGACCACCAAAATTCATGCGCTGACGGACCGCTTATGCCATCCTATCGCCTTCTTGCTGACGGGCGGACAGGTCGCGGACTGCGTCGCCGCCGATGCCCTGCTCGATCGGCTCGACGCCGCGACGATCCTTCATGCCGACAAGGGCTACGACAGCGACGCGGTGCGCTGGAAGATCGAGGGCAAGGGCACCGCTCCAAACATCCCGCCGAAGGCCAACCGTCGCTGGAAGAACTGCTTCTCGCCCTACCTCTATCGCAACCGAAATGCCATCGAGCGCATGTTCGGACGGCTCAAGGACTTCCGCAGAATCGCGACCCGATACGACCGCCTCGCCACTAACTTCCTCGCGGCCGTCTGCCTCGTAGCTACCCTGGCCTATTGGCTATGAGTAATAAGTCTAGCGTGGGACCAATGGCACCATTTACTATTCCGCGTCGTAGCGACGCAGGATGTTGCAACTAAGAAGGCGATTTACTCGTGCCCCACGCTTCATCGGCCAAAATTGGAATGAAAATATCTATCCTATATGCGTGGATATTTGCTTTTCTAATCATAGTCTATCTCATGTGGGGAGTGGCCAATCAAACTTTAATTCTCTTTGTCTTCTTTTCATCCGGAGTTAGCGTCGGCGTGTTCGCCTTGCTTATCCGGTGCCCGACTTGCAAGAAAAGTGTATTCAATCGATCGGCGACTGGAATCAACTATCAGCTCTTCGCTCCCGAGCGGGTGTGTAGCAGGTGCGGGACTGTGCTCAGAGGCAGCCCGGAACTCCGAAAATAGTGACACTCAGAGCGATATGAGTCCGGAGCCTAAGTATTTTTTAACTGTCATCCGCCAAATTGGCGGGGGCGAAAAGATGCGGCAACAATACTATCGTAGTCGAACAACATAACCATCGCACGAGCCTCAGGAACATTCGTCTTTCGAATTTCTACAGGGGCTTGCGATGTCTTGTTCGGAGTCGAGCCGCACCTTTGTTTTTCTTCTTTTGGTGGCGGCGGCCGAATTTTTTCTCGGAACAGGAGTGGCTCGGGCCGATGGCCTCCCGTGCGCAAGCGGGATCGGGGCGCTTGTTTTCGACGGCACGACCCTGCTCGATATGTCCTGCAGCCGCGGGCCGATCGAGCTGAAGCCGCGCCAGTTCGACTATAGCGCCGACGGGTTCTACGCCCATGTGCTGGCGCCGCCGGGCGAGCAGGCGCCGCTCCAGACCGGGGTCGGCTGGCGGACCGCGGTGGCCCAGTTCTTCGGCGGTCTCGCGGCGAAATTCGAGACCGGGCTGAAGCAGGTCATTCGGGCGCAGGGCCCGACGATCACGACCACGACGGTCCATACCGAACTGATCCAGCCGCTCGGCGACGGCCTCGATCTCGACGCGGCGGCGGATTATGCCCGCTCGACCGATACGAACCTGCTCTACAGCCTGTCGGCGCGGTGGCGGCCCGCGGGCTTGGCCGGACAGCCGACCGCAGCGCTCAACATGAGCGTCGAGCGTTGTGCCGGGCTCGAGACCGCCGACAGCCTCCGCCATACCGCCGGCCTCACCCTTGGCACCGGCTTCGCCGGCGGCCGGTTCGACGCGGGCATGACGCTGGTCGATGTCAGCGACCGGACGAGCCCGGTCCGGCCGAGCCTCGGCGCCACCATCGGGTTCAAGCGGTCCTTCTGATCCGCGCCCCGGACATGGCGGCATCGCCGGTGTATACCGGAGGAAAGCAGGCTCACCGCCCGGGAGGACTCGCATGAGCGGCATCGTTTTCTACCACTCGCCCAACACCCGTTCGACGGGCACGCGCATCCTGCTGGAGGAATTGGGCGCGCCCTATGAGCTGAAGGCGCTCAACATGAAGGCGGGCGAGCAGCGCGAGGCGGATTACCTCGCCGTCAACCCGATGGGCAAGGTGCCGGCGATCCGCCATGGCGAGGCGCTCATCACCGAACAGGTGGCGATCTTCGTCTATCTGGCCGACCTGTTCCCCGAGGCGGGCCTGGCGCCGGCGCTCACCGACCCGCAGCGCGGTCCCTATCTGCGCTGGATGGTCTATTACGGCTCCTGCTTCGAGCCGGCGGTGGTCGACAAGGCCTTGAAGCGCGAACCAGCGCCCCTCTCCATGTGCCCCTACGGCGATTTCGACACCATGCTGAAGACCTTGGTCGATCTGCTGGCGGTCGGCCCCTATGTGCTGGGCGGGCGCTTCTCGGCCGCCGATGTGCTGTGGGGGACGGCGCTCGGCTGGATGACCAAGTTCAGGCTGGTGCCCGAGCTGCCGGAGATCGCGGCCTATATTGTCCGGGTCAATGATAGGCCGGCGGTCGTGAAGGCGCGGGCGCTCGATGCGGAGCTCGCGGCGGCCCAGGCGGCCTGACAGGGCCGCCTGGTCAGGCCGTGAGCGCCAGGGCGGTGACGCCCAGCGCCAGCACCTCGACCAGGCAGGCGACCTGGAACACGCGCAGCGCCGCCCGCATGTCCGCGACGGTGGCGCGCGCGCGGCCGTCGCCCATCCAGGGATCGGTGACGGTGATGTCGCCGTAGCGCCGGGGGCCGGCGAGCGCCAGGTCGAGCGCCCCGGCCATGGCCGCCTCCGGCCAGCCGGCATTGGGCGAGCGATGCTTGCCGGCGTCGCGCAGCATGGTGCGCAGCGCCTTCAGCGGCGCGCCGCGCGGCACGAACAGTGCTGCGATGCCGACCAGCAGCCCGGCGAGTCGGGCCGGCGCCAGGTTCAGCAGGTCGTCGAACCGGGCGGATGCCCAGCCGAAGGCCAGGTGGCGCGGCGTCTTGTGCCCGATCATGCTGTCGAGCGTGTTGACCGTCTTGTAGACCAGCAGGCCGGGCAATCCGGCCAGCAGATAGAACAGCACCGGCGCCACCACGCCGTCGGAGAAGTTCTCGGCGAGGGATTCGATGCCGGCGCGCGCCACGCCATGGGTGTCGAGGCTGGCGGGATCGCGGCCGACGATATGGCTGACGGCGACCCGTCCGGCCTCGAGGCCCTCCTCCTCGAGCGCCCACATGACCCGGGCAACGTGGTCATGGAGGCTGCGTTGCGCGACCAGCACCGCGACGATCACGAGTTCGAGGAGACCGCCCCAGCGGCCGAACCGGGCCGCGACGAGGCTCAGGGCCAGGCCGATCAGTGCGGCCGCGGCGACCAGGAACAGCAGGGTGAAGACACCGCGCCACCGGCGGGTCTCGCTGCTGCGCGTGTCGCGATTGAGCCGCCGGTCGAATAGGGCTATGGCTCTGCCGATCAGCACGACCGGATGAGGCACGAAGCGGAACAGCGCCGGCAGGTCGCCGATCAGCCAGTCGAGCCCGAGCGCCAGCACGAGGATGACGAGCCGGTCGGCCGCGTAGGCGGGCAGGAACAGGAGAGGTTCGGAATGGGACATCGCGGGCGGAGCATGACCAGCCCCGGGGTTCCGGGTCAATGCGTGACATGACTCGCCCGGACGGCTTCCTGCTGTGCGGCCACGGCAGCCGCGATCCGGTCAGCGTCGCCGGGTTCGAGGAAATCGCGCGCGGGCTGGCGCGGCAGCTTGCCGGCCGGCCGTTCGCCCATGGCTTCATGGAACTGGCGGCCCCCGACCTGGACGAGGCGGTCGGCACCCTTGTCGCCGCCGGGGCCGGACGCATCCTGGCGGTGCCGGGCTTCCTGTTCGCCGCCCGCCATATGCACGAGGATCTGCCGCGCGCGCTCACCGCCGCCGCGAATCGGCATGGGGTCGAGGTCACCCTCGGCCGCGAACTCGGTGCCGACCCGCGCCTGGTCGAGGCACTCACGGACCGCATCGCCGAGGCCGGCGCGGTGCCGGGCGGAACGGCGCTGGTTCTGGTCGGCGCCGGCAGCAGTGACGCCGGCACCAATGCCGGGCTGGCGGTGCTCGCCGACCGGCTCGGCCGTGCGCATGGGTTCGATGCGGCGATCGCCTGCTATGCCTCGGTCGCCCGGCCGACGGTGGCGGCAGCCATCGAGGCCATGCTCGCACGCGGCCTGGCGCGCGTGCTGCTGCTGCCCTGGTTCCTCACCGAAGGCAGCTTGCTCGGCCTGGCCCGGGCCGTGGCGCGCGCGGCGGCCGGCGATCGGGCCGAGCTGATCGAGGCTGCGGCCTTGGGCGCCCACCCGCTGGTGCTGCAGACGCTCGCCGACCGCGCGGACGAACTGGCGCGGCCGGGCTGAGTCTGCTTATCCGGCCGAACTGGCCGCTTTCGATCGCCAGTTCATTTCGAAGCGCGCGAGCCAGCCTGCGGCGGCACCGACCAGGATCGTCGTCACCACGACGACGGTGGCGGTCCCGCGGGTCAGGCTCGGATCGTCGAGCACGCCCAGCATGGCGATGACGAAGGCGACGCCGCCGCTGATCGCGGCCGCGGTCACCCGGTCCCGGAGCGCTGCCTTGGGCGGGTCCCGGCGCGAGGCGCGGCTATCCAGCCGGAACGCGACGAAGGCCGTGACGAAGGCGGGCATGAGCGGCCAGATCGTGTCGTAGACATAGACGGCATGCCAGTAGGCGGCCGCCGTGGACCGGAAGGAGGCGTGGCCTTCGAAGATCGGCAAGGTGAGGGCGGCGATGGCGTAGCCGACGAAAAAGCTCGCGCCATAGATGCCCCAGTAGCGCTTGGCACCGAAGGGCAGCCGGCCGCCGATCGCGGCGCGCGTGAGCAGTGCCGCGCCGATCGGAACCGAATAGACGAAGATGGAGACCAGCACCCAGAACTTCAGCTTCTCGACATCGAACGGAACGAGGGTCGGATCGGCGCCGAAAACGCCCAGATAGCAGGCGATCGACAGCTCGCGCCCGACCAAGATCGTGAGGAACAGCATCGCCGGGAACAGCACGATGTAGCGTGTCAGATTGTCGGGCGTGGGCTCGACGTTGGCCCGGCTGATGGTATTCACCCGCTCCCAGATCTCGCTGGAACTGCGGCTCGTCCTGACCGCGAGGCAGGCGAGCAGGCGGTAATGCGCGTCCTTGAGCAGTGCCAGATGCTCGAGGATCTCGACCGCGCTGCGATAGTCGTGCGGCCCTTCGAGCCACAGCGCGATATCCTGCGCATGGTCGTTGTAGGATTTCTCGAGGCTGTCCCACGCCAGCGCCTTGTGGGCGAAGAACCGCTGATAGCGCGGCGACCGGAAGTAATTGAGCAGGACCGAGCGGAGGTAGCAGATGTGCGCCCAGCGGTACTCGAGATCGCGCCGATCGGCGGCGAAATATTCGGGCCTGCATTCCAGGATGCCGGGATCGTCGGCGACGGCGCGGGCTTCCTTCTCGGGCAGCCGGCCGAATTTCGTCAGCTTGAGCGCCTGGTAGACCGAAACGGCGCGCGCGGGGATCTGCAACAGATCGAGCACACCCTCCAGCACCACGACGAACGGGTTGTACTTGCTGTCCCAGGTGAAGAGCACCGTGGTCACGACGGCGACGCTCCAGGGCACGATGGCGTCGGACCCGTTGCCTTCGGCCGCCAGCAGCGGCTGCAGGCCCTTGAACCAGGGCAGCTTGGTCAGCATCGGGCCGAACGCCACCTTCAGCGGTCCCCAGTAATAGGTCGCGACCAGGTAGAAGGCGATCAGCAGCAGGCAGTAGGCCAGCAGCCCGGTATTGAAGCCCAGGCGGCTGGTCAGCATCGAGGGCACGGCCGGCCCGCCCGCGAAATCGATCTGGCGACGAGAGAAGGTGCGCATTGCGAGGATGCTGAGAAACAGCATGGCGACGAAAAGCAGGGCGGAGCGATAGAGCTCATCCATGGCACACCTCTTCCGGAAGACAGTCGGATCCTGGAACCTCGATCAATTTTTGAATGTGCGGCGAGCTATAGCGCCATCGGCCGGCCGCGGCCTATGAACCCCTTCACAGGAAGCCCGGCGATCGCCCGCGGCGACTCATCGCCTCATCAAGGGCTTCAGGTCCGGCCGGTCTTGCCTTCGACCCGCGCTTCCGCGTAAGCCTGCACCCCGTGAGATCACATGATTCCTTCGGGCTCGCCGCCCGGCTCGACCATCTGGCCGAAGGGCGGCGTCCCTGGCTGCTGCTGCTGCTCCTGTCCTTGGCGCTCTATCTGCCGGGTATCGCGAGCCTGCCACCGGTCGATCGGGACGAGGCGCGCTACATCCAGGCGACGCGCCAAATGCTGGAGACCGGCGACTTCCTGCGCATCCGCTATCAGGACGAGGCGCGGAACAAGAAGCCGGCCGGCGTCTATTGGCTGCAGGCGGCGGCCGTCGGCACGCTGAGCAAGGCGGCGGCGACCGCGGTCTGGCCCTATCGGCTGGTCTCGCTCCTGGGCGCCACCGCGGCCGTGCTGATCGCCTTCCTGTTCGGCCAGCAGATTTTCGACCGGCGCACTGCGCTCATCGGCGCCGGCCTGCTGGCCGGCTGCCTCGATCTGGTGTTCCAGGCCCATGTGGCGACGACCGACGCGCTGCTGCTGGCGACGGCGGTCGCCGCCCAAGGCGCGCTTGCCGCGGCCTATCTGATGCCCCGGCGTGGCGACCGGTTCGGGCCGGGGCTCGCCGCGCTGTTCTGGATCGCCCAGGCGCTGGCGATCCTGATCAAGGGGCCGGTCGTGCCGGCGATTTCGCTGCTGACCATCCTGGCCCTGGCGATCGCCGACCGGCGCGGCGCCTGGCTCAAGGCGCTCCGGCCGCTCTGGGGCGTGCCGCTGCTGCTGGCGCTGGTGCTGCCGTGGCTGATCAGCATCGAGGTCGCGACCCAGGGCCAGTTCCTGAACGAAGCCGTCGGCCATGATCTCCTGGGCAAGGTCGCCGGCGCCCAGGAGGCCCACGGCGCGCCGCCCGGCTATTATCTGGCGCTGCTGCCGGTGACCTTCTGGCCCGGCACCTTGTTCCTGGGCTTCGGCGCGGTCTGGGCCTGGCGCAACCGGCGCCTGCCGGCCGCACGCTTCCTCCTGGCCTGGGCCATCCCGTTCTGGCTCGTGCTCGAAGCGGTGCCGACCAAGCTGCCGCATTACGTCGTGCCGCTCTATCCGGCCCTGGCCCTGCTCGCCGCCAAGGGGTTGATTGCCGCCGCCGAAGAAGGCATGGCGGTCCCGCGCCGCTGGGCCGCCTGGCTGCCGGCCGCCCTTTGGGCCCTGGTGGCGATTGCGCTTGCCGGCGCGCTCGTCGGCCTGCCGCTGGCGCTCGGCCATCGGGCCTCGTTCGGCGGCGGCGTCGCGGCCGCGGCCGTGCTGGCGGGGCTCTGGCATCTCCTCTGGCACGAGCGCGCGCGCCCAAGCCTCGGCAACGCCGGCATCGCCGTGCTGGTCGGCCTCTTGGTGATGGGCCCCGCCTTCGCCTTCGTCCTGCCGCGCATCGACGCGATCTGGCTGAGCCGCTCGGCCGCCTACCTGGTCGGGATCGAGCGGCTGCCCGGCGAGCGGGTCGTGTCGAGCGGCTATTCCGAGCCGAGCCTGGTGTTCCTGCTCGGCACCGACACGGGCCTAGTGGCGCCGGCTATGGCCGCCGCCGATTTGATCGACGGCACGGCCAAGCTGGCGCTGGTCGCCGACCGGCAGCAGCCGGATTTCGACGCGGCACTCAAGACCGCCGGCCGGGCGGCCCGGCCGTTCGGCGCGGTCCGCGGCTTCGATTATTCGAACGGCCGCTGGATCACGCTCCGGCTCTATCGCCTGGCGCCGGCGGCGCCCTGACCGCGCCGCGGGGCAGGCTTCAGGATGCGCCGGCCTGCCTCAGCAGCTCGGCGGCGCGGGTCTGGCGCGAACTGACCGCGAAGTCGAGGGCGGAACGGCCGGTATAGTCGCGCGTATCGACCTTGGCATGGTGGGCGATCAGCACGCGCAGCACGGCCAAATTGCCGTTGTCGGCGGCCATCATCAACGGTGTCGTGCCATGCGGATCCAACGGCTCGATCGGAGCGCCGCCGTCGAGCAGGGCCACGACGGCATCGGGATTGTCGTGCTGCGCGGCCCAATGCAGCGGAACGCGGCCGTCGTGGTCGCGGATCGTCGGGCGGGCCCCGCCCTGAAACAGCAGCTTGATCATCGGCACGTTGCCGGCGATCGCGGCATAGGTCAGGGCCGTGCGATCCAGGTCGTCCTGATGGTTCAGGTCGTCGCCGCGCACCACCTGGGCCCGCAACCCGGCATAGTCATCGGCCTGAACCTCTTTGATCACCTGCAGATAATCATCGAGCGCCCAGGCGGCGTTCGTGGTCGCGCCGACGAGGGCGACCGTCAGCACAAGCGGACGGAACAGGGAACGAGGCGACATGAAGAAGGGGCTCCGAAGATAGGTATCTCTCGCATGCGGCGGGAGATTATGGTGGCACTCGCCGCTTGACCAGCGGCCGGCTGCTCAGATCTTGTGCCGCAGCCCCGCATATTCCACCCCTTGCAATCTGTCGCCGGCTGACGAAGCTGGTCACTTTCGCGACATTGGAACGATTTCATGGACCGCGTGCCTTTCGCATTTCCCGTCTTCGCGCCGGGCTCGGTCTGGCTGGTCGGCGCCGGCCCGGGCGATCCCGGTCTGCTGACCCTGTTGGGGCGCCATGCGCTCGAGACGGCGGATGCGATCGTCTATGACGCGCTGATCGACGCGCGCCTGCTCGATTTCACCAAGCCCGCAGCACTCCTCGAATACGCCGGCAAGCGCGGCGGCCGCCCGTCGCCGACCCAGCCCGACATCTCCAAGCGCCTGATCGAGCTGGCCCATGGCGGGCATCGGGTCGTGCGGCTGAAGGGCGGCGATCCGTTCGTGTTCGGCCGCGGCGGCGAGGAGGCGCTGGCGCTGGCCGAGGCGCGCGTGCCGTTCCGCATCGTGCCCGGCGTGACCGCCGGCATCGGCGGCCTCGCCTATGCCGGCATCCCGGTGACCCATCGCGACACCAACCAGGTGCTGGCGCTCGTCACCGGCCACGACGCGCAGGGCCTGCTGCCGGAGGGGATCGACTGGGCGGCGCTCGCCCGGGCGGCGCCGGTCATCGTCTTCTACATGGCGTTCCGGCAACTGGCGGCGATCACGGCGCGATTGATCGCGGAGGGGCGTTCACCCGACGAGCCGGTCGCGATCGTCAGCAAGGCGGCGCGCGCCGAGCAGGAGGTGCTGGTCGCGACGCTGGCCACGGCCGCCGATGCGGTCGCCGCCTCGGCGATCGAGCCGCCGGCCATCGTCGCGGTCGGCGCGGTCGTCCGCTATCGCGAAGCGCTCGACTGGATGGGACGGCTCGGCGAACCGGATTAGCGAGAGCGAGGGACGAAACATGGCGAGCAAGGACGATACGAAGAAGCTCGGCGGCGAAGTGCTGCGCAATGCCCATGAACGGACCATCATCGAGGACCGCTGGGAGGTGATGGGCGACGCCAGCCCGCCCAGGGCCAAGAAGCGGAAATATAAATATGTCGAGGAGCTGGCACGGCTGCAGTTCGAACTGATCAAGCTGCAGGAATGGGTCAAGATCGAGGGCCTGAAGGTCTGTGTGCTGTTCGAGGGGCGCGATGCTGCCGGCAAGGGCGGCGTCATCAAGCGCATCACCGAAAGCCTGAACCCGCGCACCTGCCGCGTCGTGGCGCTGGGCACGCCGACCGAGCGCGAACGGACCCAATGGTATTTCCAGCGCTATGTCGCCCAATTACCGGCGGCCGGCGAGATGGTCCTGTTCGACCGCAGCTGGTACAACCGGGCCGGGGTCGAGCGCGTCATGGGCTTCTGCTCGAACCAGGAATACGAGGAGTTCCTGCGCGCCTGCCCGCTGTTCGAGGAAATGCTCGTCCGCTCGGGCATCCACCTGATCAAATACTGGTTCTCGGTCAGCGACCAGGAGCAGGAGGCGCGCTTCACCGAGCGCATGGACAACCCGATCAAGCGCTGGAAGCTGTCGCCGATGGATCTGGAGTCGCGCGCCAAATGGGTCGAATATTCGAGAGCCAAGGACACGATGCTCGAATATACCGACACCAAGCTGGTGCCGTGGAACATCGTCAACGCCGACGACAAGAAGCGCGCCCGGCTCAATTGCATCGCCCATCTGCTGCGCCAGATCCCATACAAGGATCTCGAGCCGATCAAGATCGACCTGCCACCGCGCCAGAGCGAGACCCACTACAAGCGGCCGAAGAAATCCGACCAGAACTGGGTGCCGGAACTCTATTAACGGTCCGCCGGATCGGAGCAGGAGCGCCTGCATGCCCTGCTCGATAGCGGACATCGAGCAGGGCTTTCGGAGCTGCGAAGCGCCGTTGGCTCGCATTCAAGCAATGCTCTTGCCGAACGGGGCGGCATCGACCAGTGCTCCGTCACCCAGACGCTCAATTTTCGCGAGCCTGACTTGATCATCCAGCCGCGGTCTAAGGATGGGTCTGGCGGCTAGTAGCCCATGTCGCCCATGCCGCCTCCCTGTGGCCCGGCTTGTTGCCTGTCCGGATGCTCGGCGACCATCGCCTCAGTGGTGATCAGCAGGCCCGCGACCGACGCGGCATTCTGCAGCGCGACGCGGACGACCTTGGTGGGGTCGATGATTCCGGCGGCGACCAGATCCGTGTAGGTCCCCGACTGCGCGTCGAAGCCGAAGCCGTAGTCGGTGTTCTCCAGCACCTTGCCGCCAATGACCGAGCCATCCTCGCCCGCATTCTCGACGATCTGGCGCAGCGGGGCCTGGACCGCCTTGCGGACAATCTCGATGCCGACCTTCTGGTCGTTGTTGTCGGCATTGAGGCGGGCCAGGACGAGGCTGGCGCGGGCAAGTGCCACGCCCCCGCCGGGCACGATGCCTTCCTCGACCGCTGCCCGGGTCGCGTGCAGCGCGTCGTCGACCCGGTCCTTGCGCTCCTTGACCTCGATCTCCGAGGCGCCGCCGACGCGGATGATCGCCACGCCGCCCGCCAGCTTGGCCAGGCGTTCCTGCAGCTTCTCGCGGTCATAGTCGCTCGTGGTCTCTTCGATCTGCGCCCGGATCTGCCCGCAGCGATCCTTGATCAGGCCGGGCTCGCCGGCGCCCTCGACCAGGGTCGTCGTCTCCTTGTCGATCAGCACGCGCTTGGCCTGGCCCAGCATCTCGAGCGTGACGTTTTCGAGCTTCAGGCCCAGGTCCTCGCTGATCACCTGCCCGCCGGTCAGGATGGCGATGTCTTCCAGCATCGCCTTGCGCCGGTCGCCGAAGCCGGGCGCCTTCACCGCCGCGACCTTGAGGCCGCCGCGCAGCTTGTTCACCACGAGGGTGGCCAGCGCCTCGCCCTCGATGTCCTCGGCGACGATCAGCAGCGGCCGGCCCGACTGCACCACGGCTTCGAGCAGCGGCAGCAGGGCCTGCAGGCCGGAGAGCTTTTTCTCGTGGATCAGGATGTAGGGCTGGTCCAGATCGACCGTCATCTTCTCGGCGTTGGTGACGAAATACGGGCTGAGGTAGCCGCGATCGAACTGCATGCCGTCGACCACGACGAGTTCGGTCTCGACGCCCTTGGCTTCCTCGACGGTGATCACGCCCTCGTTGCCGACCTTCTGCATGGCCTCGGCGATCATGCGGCCGATCTCGGTCTCGCCGTTGGCGGAGATGGTGCCGACCTGGGCGGTCTCGGCCTCTGTGGTGATCTTCTTGGTACGCTCGGCGAGCTCCGCAACCAGCGCGGCCACCGCCTTATCGACGCCGCGCTTCAGGTCCATCGGGTTGAGACCCGCCGCGACGGCCTTGCCGCCCTCGCGCACGATCGCGTGGGCGAGCACGATGGCCGAGGTGGTGCCGTCGCCGGCACTGTCGGCCGTCTTGCTCGCCACTTCGCGCACCATCTGCGCGCCCATGTTCTCGAACTTGTCCGAGAGCGTGATCTCCTTTGCGACGGTCACGCCATCCTTGGTGATGCGGGGCGCGCCGTATGCCTTGTCGATGACCACGTTGCGGCCCTTGGGCCCCAGCGTCACCCTCACGGCGTCGGCAAGGATTTCGACGCCGCGCAGCATGCGGCTGCGAGCGTCATCGCCGAAGCGAACGTCTTTTGCGGTCATGGGATCTGCTTCCTTCTTGTTCGTTCAGCGGGCGTCGAGGAGGGACGGGGCACCTTCGATCGCGCCCAGCAGGTCGCCCTCCATTGGTTTCTCCTGGATCATGTCCGCGATGATGATGCCGCCCGCGGATCTCTCGAGCGTCGTGATGCGCCGAACCACGACACAGCCTTGGAGGGGGCGATATTTCATATAATTATTTTCAATAACAAGAATTGCATCGCCGTATATTACAAATACTACTCGATATTTTTGATATAATGTATGGAATATTTTTGTTCAGATTGGATTTTGTCTCTTGAATTTTTTTAATAAAATTACCAATTGATAAATGAACGGAGTCCGAATCCGTGCGTTGAAGTATTGGTATTTGCTGTGCCAGACTATCAAATTTTGGAGTCCAGGTACGATGATTTTCTTTTCGCCGAAATCGGCGAGCAGGAAAATGGAATGCCGATCTCCATGGCGTCCGCGCTGACCCGACTGGGGCTCGATCCGTGGGACGAGGCGGGACGCCTGGCATCGTTACCAACAAAAACGGCTATCGTCGCGGTGACAACGCTGATAGGGCGCGTCCCCGGCCTTCCGATCCCTGCCTTGAAGATTCCGGATCTTGCGGCCGGCTTGGTGCCTTTGCTGCCACGCGGCGCGCCGGCACACGTCAAACCCGTGCCGGTTGCAACGCGTACATGGGTGCAGATTTTGTTTCAGGCCGATCCACGATGGCTGACCGTGGCCATTGTCGTCGGCGCCCTCGTCGCCGTGTCGCGCCTGATCCTGTCCGGCTAATCCCGTACTAAAACTCGGTATCGCCTGCCGCATAAAAGGAAATTAGCGATCGGGTCCGCCCCTGAATGATTTTTGCTAAAGGTTCCCGCCGCCATCTTACCGAAGCGCTCGGCCTACCCAATATAGGGGAAGCACGTGTTGCTTGGCCCGAGAGCTACGGGGCCTTCGCGAGGCATCGATGCTGACCCGAACTCATACCCGCACCGTCACCTTCGATCGGCCGTTTCTGCTCGAGGGCTGCGACGGCGTGCAACAGGCGGGGCGTTACGTCGTCGAAACCGAGGAAGAGCTGCTGCAATCGCTTTCCTTCCCGGCGTGGCATCGCGTTCGCTCGACCCTGCGTGCCGAGGCTCCGCCGGGCGGATCGATGCGGCGGCAAGTGGCGGAGATCGATCCCGCAGAGCTCGAACAGGCCCTGGAGCGGGACGCTGCCGCGACACCTGATCCAGGCAGGGCGCCGGACGGCGGCCGCTAGACTTCGTCCTGCTGAAAAAGAATCGCGCTACCATGCCCGTCACGACCGGGAAAGCCGCTGAGAACGAAGTCGGATTGCCGCTCGACCGGCGTGCGCTGAAGCGGGCAACTTTGCCATTCCAGCAGCCGTCCCTGCCGCTCTGCCTCTGGCAGCTCGCAACCTCGCTGCTGCCGTTTCTGGTCTTGTCGGTCGCGATGTATCACCTGCTCGCCTGGTCACTCTGGGCAACCTGGGCGCTCGCGGTACCGGCCGCCGGCTGCGTGGTTCGGCTGTTCATCATTCAGCATGATTGCGGTCACGGCGCCTTTTTTCGATCCCGCCGCCTCAACGATATTCTCGGCACTCTGTGCAGCCTCGCGACCGTCACGCCTTATGCCATGTGGCGCCGTCAGCATGCCGGCCATCACAGCCACTGGAACAACCTCGATCGACGAAACGCCGGCGCGGATATCTATTCCAGCTGCCTGACCCTCGAAGAATATCGGGCGATGTCCGGCTGGCGGCGGTGGCTCTATCGCGTGATCCAGCACCCTCTCGTGGCGCTCGTCGCCCTGCCGCCAATCGTATTCCTGCTGCTCTACCGAGTGCCTTTCGATAGCCCCAGGGCATGGCGCGCCGAAAGGCGATCGGTCTATCTGACGAATATGGCTCTGCTCGTCCTGTTCATCGGACTGGCCGTCTTGGTCGGGTTCCGGGCTGTGTTGCTGGTTCAGGTGCCGATCCTCATGCTGGCGGCCACGGCCGGCATCTGGCTGTTCTCCATCCAACACCGGTTCGAGCGCGCCCGATGGATGCGAGAGGATGAATGGGATCCGGTCGCTGCCTCGCTCGGCGGTAGTTCCTATCTCAAGCTGCCCGCTGTGCTGCAATGGTTCACCGGCAATATCGGGTTCCACCATGTTCATCACCTGAATCCGCGGATTCCCAATTATCGGCTTCAGGCCTGCCATCGGGCCAATCCCGCGCTCGCGGCGGTGCCGCCGGTGCCGGTCTGGCGCGTGTTCGCCTCCTGGCGCCTGGCATTGTGGGACGAGAAACTCGGCCGGCTCGTGCCGTTCCCAGAACATGGCGAGACCGGCTGATCAGCCAGGCATCGATTCACAGCGAATGTCAAAAATTACAATTGTCGCTCCCACGAGCCGACCGCCATCAGGTCTGACTTATCGCGCCGATCCGCCATGACTTCGGCGGATTTTAGTTTCTCGCGTTACCGATAAGTGCCTTCTCGGTGACACCTAACGAATCCGAAATGTTTGGCCGGCAGAATTGGATTGCCTCGGCGCAGCATTCTTCCGTGAATTGGGATGGGCGACAGAACCTGGGCTCGTAGGGCAGGAACGCGGCGGGAACATTGGTGGGAGTCGGGTTCATGCGGTTTTCGGACTGGCGTATTTCCCTCAAGGTGGGAGCCGGTTTCGGCGTCGTCATTCTGCTGTTGATTGCCGTCGTGCTGACGGCCTGGCTGGCCTTCCGGACCGCCGACGGGGATTTCGGGCGCTATGCGGCCCTGGCCGAGACCAACAATCGCCTGCAGTCGGTGCGCGATGGCGTCGCCGTCGCCCGGCTCGAGGTGGTGAAATATCTGGCCGGCGACGCGAAGACGCCGGATCAGGCGAACCAGGCGATCGACGAGGCGGCCCAGCGCGCGGCCGAGGCCCAGGGCCAGATCGACGACGATGCCATCAAGGCGGCACTCGGCGACGTCGGCGACAAGGTCGGTGCGTTCAAGACCAAGTTCGCCCTGCTGTCGAAGCTGCTGACCGAGAAGCGCTCGCTGCTGCGCGACCAGTTCGATCCGCTCGACGAGACGATCGACCAGGCGTTCGGCGATTTCGTCGAAACCCTGGCCAATGCCGGCAAGGTCGATATCGCGCTCTACCTGAACAACGAGATCGCGCGCCAGGCGTCGGCCGCGCGCACCAACGTGCTGCGCTATTTCCGCGACGACGATCCGGCGTTCAAGACCAAGGCCGAGGAAGCGCTGGCCAAGGTCAACGACGCGGTCGCCCAGTTGCGCGTGCGGGTTCCGGACGCGGAGTATCGCAAGAACGTCATCACCGTCATCAAGAGCACGGACCAACTGGTCGGCACCTTCCGCGACGCGATCGCCGCCTACGAGCAGGCGCGCCGGATCGAGTCCAAGGACCTGGCCGACGCCGGCAACGAGATGCTGCAATCCATCGCCGGCATGGTCGAGCGCACGGTCGAGGCCCAGCGCAGCCTGGGTGTCGAGGCGCGCGCCGGCGTCGGCAATGCCGGGCGCTCGGTGCTGCTGATGTCGCTCGGCGCCGTGGCGCTCGCGGCCCTGCTGGCCGTGCTGATCAGCCGGGCGATCGCGCGCCCGGTGGTCGGGCTGAGCCAGGTCATGCAGGCGTTGGCCGGCGGCGACCGGTCGGTCACCGTGCCGGCACTGGGCCGCGCCGACGAGGTCGGCCAGATGGCGCGCACGGTCGAGGTGTTCAAGCAGACCGCCGTCGAGGCCGAGGCCTTGGGCGCCGCCCAGGCGGCATCCCAGGCCCGGCGCGATCAACGCATGCAGGCGCTGGATAACCTGACCGGCAGCTTCCAGACCGAGGTCGGCGGCATCATCCAGGACCTGGGCGCCGCGTCGGAAAGCCTGCGCGGCACCTCGGAAGCGGTGTCGGCGGCGGCCGAGCAGACCGGACGCCAGGCCGAGGCGGTGGCGAGCGCGTCCGGCGAGGCTTCGTCCAACGTCGATGCCGTGGCGGCGGCGACCGAGGAACTGGCGGTCTCGATCTCGACCGTGGCCGAACAGGTCGGCCGCTCGGCCGATATCGCCCGGAAGGCGTCGGAGATGACCGGCCGCACCGACGAGACGGTGCGCGAGCTGGCCGAGGCGGCGGAACGGATCGAGGCGGTGGTGCTGCTGATCAACGACATCGCCAGCCAGACCAACCTGCTGGCCTTGAACGCCACGATCGAGGCGGCGCGCGCCGGCGAAGCCGGCAAGGGCTTCGCCGTCGTGGCGTCCGAAGTGAAGTCGCTCGCCAACCAGACCGCCCAGGCGACGGAGGATATCCGCAGCCAGATCGCCGCGATGCAGGCGGTTACCGGCCGCACCGTGAGCGCCATCCGCGAGATCGGCGGCACGGTCGGCGCCATGACCGGCATCGCCAGCGAGGTTGCCTCGGCAATGGCCGAGCAGCGCCAGGCGACGGCCGAGATCGCGAAGAACGTCAGCCTGGCCGCGGCCGGCACCAAGGAGGTCTCGCGCAACATCGACGGCGTCAGCGAGGCGACCCTATCGACGGCGGAGGCGGCGAACCACGTGCTGGCGGCGGCCGACGGGCTCGGCCACCAGGAAGGCGCGCTGCGCGCGACGGTCGACCGGTTCCTGGAGCAGGTGCGGCGGGCCTAGGCCTGGCCGCGCTTCGTCCCGAAGCAATGTTCCGGTCCCGGAAAGCGCCGCGCGCGCACATCCTCGGCATAGGCCGTGACCGCCCGGTCGACGGCGGGCGCCAGCTCGGCGTAGCGCTTGACGAAGCGCGGGGTGAAATCGCCGAACAGGCCCAGCAGATCGTCGGTGACCAGCACCTGGCCGTCGCAGGCCGGCGAGGCGCCGATGCCGATGGTCGGGATCTTCAGGCTCTCGGTGATGGCGCGGGCGACCGGCTCGACCGTGCCCTCGATGACCAGCGCGAAGGCACCGGCATCGGCGATGGCGCGGGCATCGGCCGCGACCTTGGCGGCTTGGGCGTCGTTCTTGCCCTGGGCGCGAAACCCGCCGGCGGCATTGACCGACTGGGGCATCAGGCCGATATGGCCGCAAACCGGGATGCCGCGTTCGACCAGGAAGCGCACGGTCGGCGCCATCTCCACGCCGCCTTCGAGCTTGACCGCGCCGCAGCCGGTCTCGGCCATGATCCGGGCGGCATTGACGAATGCCTGCTCGGGCGAGGCCTGATAGCTGCCGAACGGCATATCGACCAGCACCAGCGCGCGGCTCGTGCCGCGCACGACCGCGGCGCCATGGGCGATCATCATGTCCAGCGTCACGCCCAGCGTGCTCGGCAGGCCGTAGAGCACCATGCCCAGCGAATCGCCGACCAGCAGGGCGTCGACATGGGGATCCAGCAGCTTGGCGACGGGCGTCGTATAGGCGGTCAGCCAGACGCTCGGTTCAGTGCCCTTGACGATGTCGCGCACCGTGCGGCGCGCAAGTGCGGTATGGGTGCTCATGGCGATCGGGTCTCCACCGGTCCGGCTGCACGTCGTATCAGACCAGACGGCCGGCCGGCACGCAATTCGTGGCGCCGCAGCCCTGCCATCGGCCTGCGCCGGAGCGCCCCATGACCCAGCCCACATCGCTCGTCGAACAGGCCGTCGCCCATCTAAACGGACAGCGCTTCGCCGAGGCGGCCGCCGCGTTCCTGGCGGCGGTCAACGCCATGCCGGCCGACGACGAGGCCTGGCGTGGCCTGGCGCTGGCGCTGGCCCTGCAAGGGCGGCTCGGCGACATTATCGGGCTCGCGGATTATCGCGGCCGGCGGCGCGGCGACGGGTTCCTGTTCTGCCATGAGGCGCTGGGCCTGCTGCTGACCTACAAGCTGCGCGGGCATGTGAAGGCGCTCGACGCGGCCCTGCCCGACGCCAGCGTCTACAAGCCCTCGACGCTCTACCAGGCCGCCTGCGCCCATCTGCTCGACGGGGCGGAGGACGCGGCATTCGAGCGGCTCGGGCGGTTCAAGGCCATGGTCGCGGCGTGCCCGGACCTACCGATCGGTGCCGACAGCCATTTCAACATCGCCTACCGCCAGGGCACCTTGATCGAGGACGCCCAATTCGTCGACGGGCTGGGCGACGGCGATGCGGTCGCCCGGCGTCTGCCGCCGCGGGTGGATGAGGGCACGCCGGGATCGGGCGAGCGGCCCTATGTCCTGGCGGTGGCCTGCGACGGCCGCTATTTCGAGCGGTTCGCACCGGGCTTCGTCGCCAGCGCCGCCCGGACCATGCCGGGCGCGACGCTGCATTTCCACGTCATGGAGGCGGACGAGGCAAGCCGGGAGCTGTTCCGGCGGCTGGCGGCCGACGCGCCGGACCTCGTGCTCAACCTGTCGACCGAGGCGGCGAGCCCGTTCAAGAGCGGCGCCTATTACGCCTCGGCGCGTTTTCTCATCGGGCCCGAGCTGCTGCGGCGCTACGACCGGCCGCTGGTGCTGCTCGATGCCGACGTCGAGTTCGAGCAGGCGCTCGACCCGCTGGTCGCGGCCGCGGCCGGCGCGGATTTCGCCTGTTTCCGGCACGAGGGCGCCGGCCCCTGTTCGCGCTATCCGGCAGTGCTGAGCGTGACCCGGCCGGGCGAGGGCGGGAGGGATTTCCTCGAGCGGGTCCGGCGCTTCGTGCTGGCGAAGCTCGACATCGAATGGCCCTTCAACTGGATGCTCGATCAGGCGGCCATGGGCTCGGTCATCCGATGGGCGCACAAGACCCCGGCGGCACCGGATGTGGGCGTGCTCAACGATCTGGTCGGCACGCATTACCAACCGTGGCTGCGCTCGGTCGGCGGCGAGGAAAAGGCCGCCCTGATCCGGGCGGCGAGCGGACGATAAAACAAAAAGAACGAACGATGAGGGCAGCGGCGGCAGCGTAGGCAGGGATCGATGTTCCGCGGATCGCGGAACCTGGGAGAGTGGGAATGGGCATATTGGCGCGCGTGCGGCAGTTCAACTGGACGATCGAGCGGAAGCTCGTCGCCTCCTTCACGGCGGCGATCCTGGTCGGCTTCCTGATCATGATCGGACTTCAGGCGCGCGACCAGCGCGCCAGCCTGGTCGATCTGGCGGTGTCGGATCTCACCGCCAAGACGACCCAGCTCGGCAACGCCATGCGCATCGGCTTCATGGGCCATGACGGCTCGGCGATCGAGACCGAGTACAAGCCGATCGCGGATGCGGCCGACAGCCAGCTTGCCAGCCTGGCCTCGTTCCAGGACGACGGGACCCTGATCCTGAAATTCGCCAACGAGAAGCTGACCTCGATCGACCTCACCGGGATCCTGAAGGACGCGCCCGATCTCCTGGCCAAGGGCACGCCGCTGATCAAGGAGACCCCGACCCATCTGATCGTGGCCGTCCCGGTGATGAGCCTGCGCGGCACCAAGGTGATCGGCGCGCTCGCCATCGCCTGGAGCCTCGACGCCCAGAACGCCGCCGTGACCAAGGCGCTCAGGAACCAGACGGCGGTGGCGCTGGTCGTGATGATCGTGCTGCTCGGGATCCTGGCACTCCTGCTGCGCCGGATGGTCGTGCGGCCGATCCGCGGCATGACCGAGGTCATGCGGCGCCTGGCGGGCGGCGAGACCGATATCCAGATTCCGGCGGCCGGTCGCCAGGACGAGATCGGCGCCATGGCGGCCTCGGTCACCGTGTTCCGCGACACTGCCGCCGACGTCGCCCGGATCGAGGCGGAGCGGGAGGAGCAGAAGCGGCAGGCCGAGGACGCCCGCCGCCAGAGCCTGCTGCAGCTTGCCGCCCGGCTCGAAAGCAGCGTGAAGACTGTCGCGGATTCGGTCGCGGGGGCCGCGAACGAGGTCGAACGCAGTGCCCGGTCCATGGCCGAGGCGGCGCAAACGGCGACCAGCCAGACCTCGGCGGTCGCGGCCGCATCCGAGGAGACCTCGGTCAGCATCCAGACCGTGGCCGCCGCGGCCGAGGAATTGACCGCGTCGATCGGCGAACTGGGCCGCCAGGCCGCGGGCTCCGCCAGCGTCGCCGAGGGCGCGGTGCAGGAGGCGGGGGCGACCTCGTCCAAGGTCGAGCACCTGGAGACGGCGGCCGGCCGCATCGGCGAGGTCGTGAAGCTGATCAGCGACATCGCCGCCCAGACCAATCTGCTGGCGCTCAACGCGACGATCGAGGCGGCGCGCGCCGGTGACGCCGGCAAGGGCTTCGCGGTCGTGGCATCCGAGGTCAAGAGCCTGGCGGCTCAGACGGGGCGCGCGACCGAGGAGATCACGACCCAGGTGACGGCGATCCGGACCGCGACCCACGAAGTGGTCTCGGCGATCCACGGCATCGAGGCGACCATCGCCAAGATCAGCGAGATCGCCGGCGCCATGACCGCGTCGATCGACCAGCAGGGCCAGGCGACCCAGGAGATCGCGCGGAACGTGCAGCAGGCGGCGACCGGTGCCGGCGAAGTCTCCGAGACCATCATCGGCGTGACCCGCATCGCCGGGGAGACCGGGCGCAATGCCGGGAACATCCTGGGGGCGGCCGGCGACCTGGTACGCCAGTCCGATCTGCTGACCCTAAGCCTGAACGAGTTCCTGTCGGCGGCGCGCGCTTCCTGACGGCCGTAGCCGCCCGGCGCCCCCAGGCCGATGCCCGGGGTCCGGGCGGCGGGGCTACCCTGGTAGCGATTGCAAATTCGGCCGATGCAGCGCAATTGTTAACCGATCGAGGGTTACGGAGCCTGAATCGGCGATGGCGTCCCATCCGCATTTCCCGCCGGTCCCGGTTTCCGGCGAACTGCTGGCCACCCGGCCCAGAAACACCCGCCAGGTCGCCCTAGCGGGTGTGATCGCCGCCGTCTCGGTGGGCTTCGCCTTGAGCGTGTTGCCAATCGCCGATCGGCAATTGCCGACGGTTCCAGGCTTCCTGGTCATCGGCCAGACGCTCGCGACCCTGGTCTATCTGCTCACCGCCCATCTCCTGGTCCGGCATTTCCTCGCGAGCCGCACGCTGTCGCTCCTGTGGATCGGCGCCGGCACGCTCTACGCAGCGGCGATCCATCTGCTGCAGCTGCTGTCGATGCCGGATCTGTTCATCTCCAGCCTGCCGTTCGATCGTGCGCTGGCGATGGCGGGGGCGCTCTGGTTCTTCTGGCACATGGGGTTGCCGCTCTCCGCGATCGGCTTCGCCTGGTCGGAACGGTCCGCACCCCGGCCGCCATGCGCCGCCAACCAGACCAAGATCCTGGTCTGGAGCATGCGCGCGACGGTCCTCGCCCTGGTCGCGGTGACCGCGGTTATGATCGCGGCAGCCCCCACCGTCGGCCCGCAGTTGGTGCATGGCGACGATTATCGCGCCGCCGGTGCCAGCGGCATCGGTTCGCTCCTGGGGATCGAGAGCCTCATCACGCTGTTCCTGCTCTGGCGCTGGACCGGCTTCAAGACCAGCCTGCAATTATTCATCGGCCTGTCGATCCTGGTGCTGATGCTCGACGACCTGCTGACGATCGAGGGCGGCATCCGCAATTCCCTCGGCTGGTACGCGGGGCGGCTCGAGGCGCTGGTCGCGGCCGGGTGCTTGCTGACCCTGTGCCTCGGCGAGATCGGCCGGCTCTACCGGCGCGTCACGCTGGCGACCGAAGGGCTGCGCGTCGCCGAATGGTCGTTCGAGACCGAGGTCGTCCGTCGGACGCGGGACCTGTCGCAGGCGCTCGCCGAGGCGGAGCGGCAGCGCGACGCGTTCGCCGCCGAGGCCCAGGCGCGCATGGCGGAACTGGCGATCACTACGGTCGAGCGGGACGAGGTTGTACGCTCATTGGAAGGGCAGGCGGGCGAACTCGAGACGCTCAGGGTCCAGGCGGAGGCGGCGGGCGTCGCCAAGACCCAATTCCTCGCGACCATGAGCCACGAGCTGCGCACGCCGCTGACCGGCATCATCGGCTTCTCCGACCTGCTGCTGCGCACCCAGCAGAGTCCGTCGGAGCAGCGCCGCTTCCTGGAATTGCAGCGCGAGGCGGCCCAGGCGCTGCTGGCGGTCATCGCCGACGTGCTCGACTATGCCAAGGCCGAGGCCGGGCGGCTCGAACTCGAGATCATGCCGTTCTCGCCGCGGACGCTGATCGACCAAGCCGTCGCCGTCGTCGAGCCCGGCATCAAGGCCAAGGCACTCGAGCTCAAGGTGACGGTGGCGCCCGCCGTGCCGGCGGGCCTCGCGGGCGACGGCGCGCGCATCCATCAGGTGCTGCTCAATCTGCTCTCGAACGCGCTCAAATTCACCAAGGCGGGCTCGATCGAGCTCCGGGTCGATTATCAGGTGCGCGACGGCGGCGTGCCGCTCTTGTGCCTGCAGGTGATCGATACCGGCATCGGCATCGCCGCCGACATGCTCGGCCGCCTGTTCAAGCAGTTCAGCCAGATCGACGGCTCCAACACCCGGCATTACGGCGGGTCCGGCCTCGGCCTCGCGATCTGCCGCAAGCTGGTCGAGCTGATGGGCGGCAACCTGGGCGTCGAGAGCGAGGAAGGGCGCGGCAGCCTGTTCTGGGTCGAGCTGCCGCTTGCGCTCGCGGCACCGCCGAAGGCGGCCGAGGTTCCACGTCCGCGCCAGCCGCGCCACATCCTGCTGGCCGAGGACGTCATCGCCAACCAGATCCTGGTGACGGCGATCCTGGAGGCGAACGGCCATGCGGTCGATGTGGTCGACGACGGGGTCGCGGCCGTCTCGGCCCTGCGCCGGACCGCCTATGACCTGATCCTGATGGATATTCAGATGCCGATCATGAACGGCATCGACGCGACGCGGGCGATCCGTGCCGACGAGGGCGCGGGCCGGCACACGCCGATCGTGGCCCTGACCGCGAACGCCTCGGCCCAGGATTCGGAGCGGTGCCTGGCCGCGGGCATGGATGCCTATGTCGCGAAGCCGATCGACGAGCCGCTGCTGCTCGCCACCATCGACCGGCTGACCGCCTCCACTGCAGCCGAGCCGGCGCGCCCGCCGGTCGCCGTGATCGACGACGTGGCGCTCGACGGGCTGATCGCGCGGCTCGGCGCCGGCAAGGTTGGCGAACTGGTCGGCCTGTTCCGCCGCAGCGTCGAGACTGAGATCGCGGCGCTCGAACTGGCGCGCTCCGACGCGCGGGCGGCGCGTGGCCACGGCAATGCCCTCTCCAGCATCGCCGGCAATCTCGGCTGCGCCGAACTGGAGCGGGCGAGCCGTCGCCTGCTGAGGCTGCGCGAGGACGCGCATCCCGACGAGCTCGACCATCATGTCGCCATGCTGGTGGATGCCGCGACCCGCGCGCTGGCGGCCCTGGTCGAGCGGTTTCCGGCAGGTTCACGCGTCGTGCCACTGTCGCCCCGGCGCCCCGGATCTATTTGATTTCTGTCATCAATCCGACCCGATCGGTGTGCTAGCTCTCCGCTCCCCGTCCCAGGTCGCGTCATCACGGAAGGTTGCCCTTGCAGGCGGCTCCCGTGATGACGCGGCTTCGGGGCCTGCCGGCCGTCTTTACGGTTTCGTCGCTTCTCGGTCGCATGATCGGATGTCGATGAGGCAATGAGCAGGGGATCTCCGTGGAAATCGGCAAGATAGCGATCGGCGCCGCCGCCATGATCGAGGCGGGCGACGTCGAGGCCGCGCAGACCCAGATCGTCGACCGGCTGCGCGACAGGCCGGAAGATCCGTTGCTCTGGGCAGAGGCCGGCTATTTCCTGCAGCATATCGGCAACGATGCCGACGCGCTCGGCTGCCTCGAGCGCGCCTGGGCGCTCGGCGGCCGGGATATCCGCATTCCCTATTACCTCGGTGTCGCCAGCCGGTCGCTCGGCCTGCCGGCCGAGGCCGAGGGGCATTTCCGCCAAGCCCTGGCGTTCGATGATCGTTATGGCGACGCCTGGCATCATCTGGGGCTGACGCTGGCCCACCAGGGCCGCTTTACCGACGCTCTCGACTGCTTTGAGGCGGCGGGTAGCCGGCTCGATGACGGAGCCGGCCTCGGCGACCGCGTCTGGCGCACCCGCTTCCTCGCCGGCGACTGGGACGGCGCCTGGGCGCAGTGCGCGGCCAGCCTGCCCGACGATCTCGAAGCGCGCTGGCGCCAGATGCACGGCACGGGGCATCGGCAATGGCGCGGCGAATCGCTTGCGGGCCAGGAGATCGTGCTGTTCAGCCACGGCGGCAATGGCGACACGATCCATTATTTCCGCTACCTCGACCAGGTGCTGGCGGCCGGGCCGGAGCGGATCACGCTGATCGTCCAGCCGGCGCTGGTTCGCCTGGTGCTCGCCAGCCCGATCGTGGCGCGGGCCGGGGCCGGCCGAATCCGAATCATGACGACCGAGGG
>Ga0209166_10000742_pt1 | contig 31794 bp, 28 predicted proteins | sample Coa_R1_3_FD_187151 | JGI IMG/M metagenome (GOLD analysis project Ga0209166, IMG submission 187151) | Surface soil microbial communities from Centralia Pennsylvania, which are recovering from an underground coalmine fire - Coalmine... | ecosystem: Environmental > Terrestrial > Soil >...
AGCTCTCCTCGCGCGCTCCCGGGCGCAGCCTGGCCATCCAGATCCGCCAAGCTCTGCTGCTCGGTCTTGCCTATAACCTCTACCGCCTGAGGCATCGGCTCGCTCATCCAGGATGTCAACAGAGCCATCTTCCATGAGCACCTCGTGTAAACTTGATCCTTCATTATGCTTACAGCCATCACCCGTGCCGTCGGTTCCGCCATCCTAAATTGCGAGCTGAGTTTCATTCCGCGGGCGTCGATTGATCTCGCGGTCGCAGTCAAACAGCATCGCGCCTACGAACAACTGCTCGAAAAACTCGGCGCTCGCGTAGTTCCTCTGCCCGCCGAGGACCTTCTCCCGGATTCCATGTTTGTGGAGGATCCCGCCATCGTCCTCGATGAGCTCGCTGTCATTTTCCCGCTCGGCACCGATTCCCGCCGCCCGGAAGCCGCCTCCATCGCTCAGGCTCTCTCGCAGTTTCGCAAACTTCAGCACGTCACTCTTCCCGGCACGCTGGAAGGCGGTGACATTCTCCGCCTCGGACGCAAGCTATTCGTTGGTGTAAGCAAACGCAGCAATGTGGAAGGCATTCGCCAGCTTTCCGCGATTCTCGCGCCGCACCACTACGAAGTCATTCCCGTTCCTGTAACCGGGTGCCTGCATCTCAAATCCGCCGTCACCTCCCTCGGTCGCGATACGCTACTCGCCAACCGCGCCTGGTTCGATCCAACTCCTTTTTCCGGCTACCACTGGCTCGACGTCGATCTCTCCGAGCCACATGCCGCCAACGCCCTCGCGCTTGGAGATTCCATCATTTTCCCCGCCTCCTTCCCTCGAACCCGTGCTCGCATAGAAGCCCTCGACTTTCACGTAACTCCCCTCGATATTTCCGAACTCCAAAAAGCGGAGTCCGGCCTCACCTGTTCCAGCTTGATCTTTGAAGCATAGCCAGGCACGCGTCCAAATCGTCCTGCAGAGGTTGTCATAAAAGAAAACGGCCACCTCGATCGCCCGGGGTGGCCGTCTGATTTTTCCGTACTCTGGTTGATGCGCCGCGTGCTTAGTTCGTCAGCTCTGTCACACTGCGCGCCACAAACACCGGTTGGCCGCTGATGGGATCTTTCAATACCAGCCCGATCACGCGCAGCGGATTCGTCGGATTGCTCGAAAGGTCTTGCAGACTCGTCAGCCCGTCGCCGAACCTGGTAAACGGCGTCACATACACGGTCACTGGTCCGTTGAACAATATGCCTGCGAGTCCGTTCGAATTGAACTGGAACGTGCTCGCACCGACGTTCACGCTGTTCGCTACCAGAGTGCCCGTGTGCCCTTCATGCCTCAGCACCACGCGCGCCACCGTCACCTGACCATTCGTGAACGGCCCGCCGATGCTTACATTTTGTCCAGACACGAGGAGCCCCGAGTTGAAGAAGGTGTTGCTCCACCGCGAATTGATGAAAATATTGTGCATCCTATTAGGGTTTTTATTTGCACCACGAGAAGATCGCACTTGTGTCGAGTCCGTACCCATTGAGGGCCACCTTATGCTGTCCGGATCCCAGCACCTCTGCCCTTTTCGCAAGTAATCTTTACTTTCTTTCCCCTTTTTCGTGTGTTAGTCTTTCTCTCGGTATGATTTCCACCGTTTCGAAGCGAATTACCACTACGACGTCCATGTCGATTACCTCGACTAAGGCGAAGTCGACTATTTTCGCTTCCAGCGCGTGGAGAAACAGCTAGCAAGTTAAAAAAGTTTCCAACCCACCGCCTGAAGCGAATCTGGCGGTGGGTTTCTTCTTTTAGACCCCCGCCAGAGACGCTCCAGCGAAGCTCAGGAGCGGAAGTCATGAGTCCCGAACACGTGCAGGAAGATGTGGCCGCCGGAAGCCATGTAGTCGAGCGCTTCGGGGTGGCAGGCGAAGAAGACCGCTTTGCGGTCGCCCACGAAGAACGCGGTCTTGCGGTCACAGGAAGCGAACAGCCGGAGCGCCCTCAACCGCGGGTCGTAGCCTTGAAATTTGGCGGCAGCTCGCTGCTTGGCGCGGAGCGCATGTCGCATGCCGCCAGTCTGGTTCACTCCGCTACCCGGAACTCGAGCGTCATTGTCGTCGTCTCCGCAATGAAGGGTGTCACCGACCGTCTTCTCTTCCTCTCACGCTTGCTTGCGGGGGGCAAGCTCTCTCGCGCTCGGAACGAAGCCGAGGCCATCATTCATCTCCACGTGGATGTTCTTCAGGATCTTCAGCTTGATGAGCAGCGGCAAGACCACGTTCGCCGCGCCCTCCAACTCCTCTCCAGCGATCTCCTCCACGAAATACCTCAGGAAGCCTCGGTCGAGGCCACTCCCGAGCTGTCCGATCGTCTCGCTTCCTTTGGCGAACGATTCAGTTCCCGTCTCTTTGCCGCTGCTCTGGAAAAATTTGGCATCCCCGCTGTTCCCGTTTCTTCCTCGGATTTTGTTCTCACTTGCGACACATTTCGCGACGCCAAGCCTCAATTGGAACAAACCAGAGAACGCGGCCGCGAAATTCTGATCCCTCTTCTGGAAGACGGCCTCGTTCCGGTCGTTACAGGTTTCATCGGCGCTACTCCCGACGGCCGCATTACCACGCTGGGTCGCAACAGCTCTGATTTTTCCGGCGCTATCATCGCTCACTTGGTGGACGCTGAAGAACTTGTCATTTGGACCGATGTGGATGGGCTTTATACCGCCAATCCGCACGTCTCCGCTGAAGCGAAACTTCTCCATGACCTGAGCTATGACGAAGCGCACGCCTTGGCCGCCAGCGGCGCCAAAGTCCTTCATCCTCACGTTTTGCCGCTCGCCGCGGAAACGGAGATGACCATCTGGATTCGCAACACGTTTAAACCGCACGTCCGGGGGACGCGCATCGGTCTGCCTCGGAACTCCAATGATCTTGCTGGCTCCGGAGGTGTGGCGTGATCCCTCAATCTTCCGGGAATGGCGATAAAGCCGTGGTGCCACCGCAGACGCAGTGCGCTTTGCCCAGGAGCATCACAAAAAAGTGGCGCGTTGGAGTTCTAGGCGCGACCGGACTGGTCGGACAACACCTTGTAAAGCTTCTCTCCAGCCATCCCTGGTTCCAACTCACTGAACTCGCCGCATCCGAGCGCTCCTCCGGCAAGGCTTATTCTGAAGCCGTGCGCTGGCACCTTGACGGTCCCCTTCCAGAGGAGGCGCGCAGTCTTCCCGTCAAAGGCCTCGATCCCAGCCTCGAATGTGATTTTGTTTTCTCCGCGCTCGATTCTTCCGTCGCGGGAGCCGCGGAAGAGGACTTTGCCCGCGCCGGCTATCCCGTCATCAGCAACGCAAGGAATCATCGTATGGATCCCGACGTTCCTCTTCTCATCCCGGAAGTCAATGCGGCGCACCTCGATTCCATCTGCGCGCAACAGAAAAATCGCGGCTACGACCGCGGCTTTATCGTCACCAACCCGAATTGCTCCACCGCGGGCCTTGTCCTCGTGTTGAAGCCCCTCGCTGACGCCTTCGGTCTCGAAAAGGTCTTCGTCGTCACCATGCAAGCCGTCTCCGGTGCCGGCTATCCCGGTGTGGCCTCCATGGACATTCATTCCAACGTGATTCCCTTCATCAGCGGCGAGGAAGAAAAAATGGAGTCAGAGCCGCAAAAACTTCTTGGGAAATGGGATGGCCAGCACTTTGTTGACGCGGGTGTCGGCCTCAGCGCTCACTGCAATCGCGTCCCCGTCCTCGAAGGCCACCTCGAGTGTGTCTCTGTCAGCTTGAAGAAAGTCGCGTGCTTAAAGGAAGTTCGCGAGGCTTTGCGCAATTTTGAAGTCGAGTCGGAACTTGCGTCTCTCCCCTCGGCATTGCGCCGTCCGGTCCTTGTCATGGACGGTGACGACCGCCCGCAGCCGCGCCGCGACGTTCACGCAGGCAACGGCATGGCCGCCGTCGTCGGTCGCGTCCGCGAATGCCCGCTACTCGACATAAAGCTGACCTTGCTCTCCCACAACCTCGTTCGCGGTGCCGCCGGTGCTGCACTTCTAAACGCCGAACTCCTGGCCGCCCGCGGCTTCCTCCATCACCGCGTCGTGAGAGGCGAATCAGAGCTGACTCAGCCGGTCGAGCTATAAGAAGCGGGAAGAGTCGCCCCTCCCTCTGTTGTCGGCCCCTCTTCTTTCGGTTATACTCAGGGTATGAAAACTGCTGTTTCCATACCGGACGACATTTTCGAAGGAGCGGAGCGCCTCGCTAAGCGCACCAAACGTTCCCGTAGCCGCGTCTTCAGCGACGCTTTGCAGGAATACCTTGCACGGCACACTCCCGACAGAGTCACCCAAGCCATGAACCAGGCCCTCGCCGACGTAGGCGAAACTTCGGATGCATTTGTTTCAGCTGCTGCAGGCCGCGCGCTTCAGAGAAGTGAGTGGTGATTTCCCAAGGTGAGATTTGGTGGGCGGACCTGTCGGCTCCTGCGGGGTCAGGCCCAGGTTTTCGAAGGCCCGTGGTTGTTGTCCAGTGCGATGCCCTTAACAGCAGCCGCCTCGCTACCGTGGTCTGTGTCCCACTCACCAGCAACCTCAAGTGGACACTCGCTCCCGGCAACGTCCGCCTCCCCGCGCGTCTGACCGGCTTGCCAAAAGATTCCGTTGCCAACGTCTCTCAAATCGTTACTCTCGATAAGATGTTCTTAACTGCCCGCGCAGGAAAGCTTCCACGGCCCAAACTCGACCTGGTTCTTTCTGGCATCGGCATCGTCCTCGGAAAGTAAAAGCGCACTTCTTAGCTCGCTCTGCCGCTGACAACCGTCGTATCTACCTGGTTTTGGGTACACGCGTCATTCAACAATCTCGCACCGGGGTTCTCGAGCCGCCGCGAGGTTCTCCAAGTATGAGCATGTCACGTGGCCCCACAAAGCTAAACTCTTCACGCCCGCAGACGCTCTCGCGTTCGTTCCCCCGAAGGAGATGATGATCGCAAGTATCTTTTTGGTCGCCTCTGTCACCATCGTCCGCTCCGAATCGCTCGTCGGACTGCCATGTGGCCCGGTTGCATCGCAAAACACCGGCAATCCTTCCAGATTCAATTCGTATTTTCCAATGCCTTTGTAAGTCTCCCCCGCGCGCCCCGCCCGAAACACGATATCGCCTTGCACATACGCCAAATCATAGAGCCCAACAGGCAACCGGCTCTCCACACTCACCAGATTGATTACGTCCACCACGTTGCTGATCCGCGGCAATCCCTTCTTTGCAATTACGCGCCGCAATAGCGCCTCCGCTGATCCTCGATACCTGGCCGGGTCTTTTCCCAGCGCTTTGTACGCCGCCCGGGTCGCCAAAATCTCCGCCGATTCGAGCACCACCTTCGGCTCCGCCAGCTCTAAGATCTTCTCCTCAACAGTACTCAGTTCGCGCTCCAATCTTTCCGTCGTCGCGCCTGCTTCCACATCTGCAGTAACGCACGCCAGCGCTACTTGCGGGCATTTCGCCTTCATCTCCGCATCAATGGTTACGGTCGTCATGGATCGACTCGGTGTCCTGTTCAAATTCGTTAGCTGGAAGGCTCGCGCGAATTTGTTCGTGTCGAAGGAATGGTAGGCCCGTGCGGACTCGAACCGCAGACCTCGTCCGTGTCAAGGACGCGCTCTAACCAACTGAGCTACGGGCCTAACGCTCGTACATTTTAGCATGAGTGCCAGTCCAGATGGGCTGGCTGCTCTACCCTCCACGCGGAGCAAATCCCCATACAATTGCGATTGCTTTGGCAACAATCCGTAGTCTAATAAGTTTTGGGCCAGGCTCACCAGGTATTGTATGGGGTTAGCTCACCGACTTGCTTCAGCATTCGTCTGTTTCGTTTGCATAGTCACTCTTGCATCCACACCAACTCGCGCGGCTGATTCCGCCATCTGCACCGGCCTGGTCGTCGATGAAAACGGCGTTCCGCTAGTCGCTGCCCAGATAAAACTCGAAGACACTCTTGGCAACATCTCTCGAACAGAAACCGATGGCGCAGGGCGCTTTACTCTGCGAAGGCTCCCCCCTGGCGGCTACACACTGGAAATCCGGAAGCAGGGTTTCTTCATGATTTCCGGTCGCTCGCTCAATCTTCAAGCCGGCGCAAATGAACTCACGCTCACTCTCAATCACGAAGAGGAACTTCATGAGCAGGTGCAGGTCACCGTACCGGCAAATCAAATCGACCCACAGGATACCGCCCAGCGTTCCACGCTAACCGCTCATCACATTCGCGATATCCCTGTGGCTAACTCCCACATCCTCGCCCAAAGTCTTGTTGCCTTGCCAGAGATCACGCAAGACAACGCCAACAATCTTCACATTGCCGGCGCGCGCTCAGGCGAAACGCAATACCTGCTCGACGGCTTTGAAATCGGCGATCCCGTGAATGGGCAGCTCACCTCTCGCTTCAATATCGACGCCACCCGCGCCGCCGAAGTCCAAACAAGCCGCTTCGGCGCGGCCTACGCGCATTCTGGCGCGAACATTCTGAGCCTCGAGACTCCCGATGGCGATGATCGTTGGCGGTTCGGCACGACTAATCCCGCGCCCGGCGTCAATGCTCAAAATGGCCTCCATTTGGGCGATTGGTATCCGCGTTTTAATTTTTCAGGTCCCATCGTACGCGGCCGCTTTTGGTTCTCCGACTCGATCAGCCTCCAGCACACTTACTCCCTCGTAAAAGCCCAGCCCCCCGGCGCCAACACTTGGGAAGACTGGGCGGGGGATAATCTCTTCCGTTTGCAGTACAACTTCACTCCCAAGCATATTCTCCACGGCAGCTTTCTTTACAACCGCGCCTATGGCTCAAACGTTGGGTTGGACGCCCTCAATCCTCTCTCGACGACCGTCACTGCCGAGCAGCATCGCTACTTCGCCTCTCTCAAGGACCAGATCTGGCTCCACGACACACTTTTTGACCTCGGTGTCGCTGCCGATGACGGTGCCCTCGATTTCATCCCCCAGGGCACTCAGCCGTACGTCCTGCTCGTCAACGGTTCCGCGGGCAACTATTTTGATCGTTCGCACCAGCGCGGCCGCCGCTTCCAGGCCGTCGCCGGCGTCACAGCCGCCTCGCGCCATTGGCATGGCACTCACACGCTCACCGCCGGAGCAAACGCCGCCGCGCTCACTTATTCCCTCTCTTCGCTGCGTGGTGAAATTCAAGCCCTGCGCGCGGACAACACACTCGTCCGCCAATCGACCTTCTCCGGCCCATCCGGCGTCTATCTTTCCAATACGCAGGCCGGTGGCTTCGCCCAGGATACCTGGTCGATTTCGCGGCATTTCGTCGTGCAGGCGGGCCTGCGAACGGATTGGGATCGATTCACCCAAAGCGCGATGGCTCAGCCGCGGCTCTCCGCGAACGCGCTACCGCTTGGCGATGACCGCTCAAAAATTTCGATTGGATGGGGAATTTACAACGCTCCTCTGAATCTCTCTCTCATCGCTCAAGCTTTTGACCAACATCAACTCGATTCGTTCTACGATCCCACCGGCAAAACCGTTGTTCTTGGCCCCGTGGTTAGCCAGTTTGCCTTGCCCGTGAATGGCTTACAACAACCTCGCTTCGCCATCTCCAGCGCCGGCTGGCAAGAGAAATTTGGCGGCAACACGCTCCTGAGCCTTGAATTTCTCGCCCGCGATGGTTCTCACGGATTTGCTTACGTTGATCAGCAACCTGCTCAACCCGGAGGCGTTTTTCTCCTCCAGGACACCCGCAAGGATCGCTATCGCTCCGCGACTCTCTCCGTTCTGCACGTTTTTTCGCGAGACATGGAAGTCTATGGCGCTTTCACGCGCTCCGTCGCCCATTCCAATCAAGTCCTCAACCCCGCCCTCGGCTCGATCTTCTATGTGGCCCAGCAGTCCGGCCCTGTCACCTGGGATGCGCCTAATCGTCTCCTCACGTGGGGTTGGGCGCCCACCCGCATTTGGGGAATCCAGTTGAGCTATTTCTTCGAATACCGCACTGGCTTTCCGTACAGCGTGATCAATCTCCAGCAGCAACTCGTTGGTTCCCCGAACTCGTCGCGCTTCCCGGACTATGCAAACCTGAATCTGGGTATCGAAAAGAAATTTGGATTCCGTGGCTACCTTTGGGGAGTGCGTGTCGAAGCGGTGAATGCGTTCGACCGCCAAAATCCCGATACCGTCGTCAACAACATGGATGCCCCTAACTTTGGCATCTTCGCAGGCGGCCAGGGCCGAGCCTTCACTCTCCGCGTCCGCTTCATCGGCAAAAAATAGTTCAGCAAACTTGTCGTTGTAAACCCGGTCTCTCGACAGGCAAGCCGCGCCTCGACCGTCTGTCGGCTGCGCCGCATCGCCCGTTTCCAAGCGAAATTCCTGCTTAGCAGGAAGGCTGGAAAAGCCATACAATCATTCATCCGGAGCAAGGGGAGGGACCCACGCCATGTTTCAAGACCTTTGGTACGCCGCACGAGCGCTTCGCAAGAACCTGCTTCTAACCCTGGTAATCGTTACATCTCTGGCTGTCGGAATCGGCGCCAACTCGGCGATTTTCAGCGTTGTGGACGCGCTCCTCTTGCGTCCTTTGCCCTATCCCCATCCGGATCGGTTGGCTGCCGTGTGGCTCCATTCTCCCGCGCTTGGTATCTTGCGCGATTGGCCCTCGCCCGGTGAATACATCGATCTCCAGAACGAGAACCATTCCTTCGAACAGATGGCTCTGGCACAGAGCCGGATATTCGTTTTGACGGGCCGCGATCAACCAGAGCGGATTTTTGGCGTACGGACACAATCCAGCCTGTTAGAAATGCTTGGCGCAAAACCTCTGCTCGGCCGTCTCTTGCTGCCTGAAGACGACAAGCCCGGCAAAACGGATGTCGCGATTCTCAGCGACCGAATCTGGAAAAGGCTGTTCAATGGTGACCCCGAGATTCTTGGCAAGACCATCGTTCTGAATGGCAATCCCTTTATCGTAGCTGGTGTGCTCCAGCCCGATTTCTTGCTTGACGCCGAAGTGATGCCCGCGGAAATCCCCATGGACAAAATGGATATTTTTGCCCCGTTGCCTTTGGGAGCTGATGCCGTGAAGCGCAGGGGCGACGAAAACTACAACGTAATGGTGCGCTTAAAGCCGGGCGTCTCCGTGAAGAAGGCCCAGGCGGATATAGACCTCATCGCTAGCCGTATTCGGGAGAAGGACAAGCGCGACGCCAGTTTCGGGATGCATGTGATCGGCTTGCAGGACCAGGTTGTTGGGGATGTGCGACGAGCCCTGCTTGTACTTCTGGGATCGGTCGGCTTGGTTCTTTTGATCGCCTGCGCTAACGTGGCCAATCTTCTTCTGACGCGCGCGGCGGGTCGCGAGAAGGAACTGGCCGTCCGCACGGCTTTAGGCGCGGGCTGGCAGCAGCTTGCCCGGCAACTTCTTACCGAAAGTGTGCTCTTGGGGCTCCTGGGCGGCGGCGCCGGGCTGCTCGTTGCTCAGGTGAGTATTTACGCGGTGCGAACCATGAACCCCGGAAATATTCCGCGCTTGGAAGCCGTCGCGATCAATAGCACTGTCCTCGTGTTCACCCTTGGCGTGTCGCTAGCCACCGGAATTCTCTTCGGCGTTGCACCCCTCTGGCGCGCCCTCAAAGTGGATGTGAACACTTCTCTGAAAGCCGGTGGGCGCAGCGGGCGGGCCGACGGTGGTTTGTACCTGCGCCGTCACAGCATGCGGGGATTACTGGTCGTTTCCGAGTTGACTCTTTCGTTGATGCTCTTGATCGGAGCTGGACTGCTGATTCGCAGCTTCGTGCGCTTGCAAAGCGTGCCGCCGGGGTTCACCACCAACCACGTCCTGACCATGCAGGTGGCCGCCACCGGCAAGAAATACCAGGACAACAAAGACCATAAACCACTCATCAATTTCTACAACGAAATCGAAAGCCGCGTTGCCCACCTGCCCGGCGTAGTTGCGGAAGGTATGGTATCCGCTCTGCCGCTGACAGGAGAGGTAGGCTGGGGAGGCATCAGCGTGGAAGGTTACACTCCGCCCCCTGGGCAGGAGTTGCAAGTCGATCTTCGCATCTCAAGCACCGATTATTTTCGGGCAATGCAAGTTCCGCTGCGCAAGGGCCGCTATTTCACGGAAGACGATACTGCCGATAAGCCGCAAGTGGTGATCATCGACGAGAAATTCGCTCGGCGCTTCTGGCCCGACAGCGATCCCATTGGAAAGCACTTGTGGTTCGATCCCAAGAAGCCGCTCACGATCGTAGGTGTGGTGGGCGTGGTCAAACAATATGGCCTCGAGACCGACGGCAAAATCGCGACCTACTTCCCGAATCAACAGCAGCCCGATTCCAGGATGTTTCTGGCGGTCCGCACATCATCGGAACCGGCCGGCCTGTCGTCCGCGGTCGTAAGCCAGATCCACTCCGTCGATCCCGACGTGGTGGTTTACGGGATTCGGACGATGCAGGAACGCTTGCATGATTCTCTGGCACGCCAGCGCTTTTCCAGCACCATGCTGGGTGCCTTTGCGGTCTTCGCGTTATTGCTCGCGGCGGTGGGGCTCTATGGCGTTCTGTCGCATCTGGTCACGCAGAGCACTCATGATATCGGCGTGCTGGTCACATTCGGCGCACGGCCAGCTAATATCATCGGGCTAGTGGTGCGGCAAGGGATGCAATTGGCGGGGACTGGAATCGTTTTGGGTCTTGTGGGCGCAGCCGTGCTGACTCGCGTGATGAGTAGTTTGCTGTTTGGCATAAGCACGACGGACGCCCTCACGTTTGGCGCAGTGCCGGCTCTATTGGCGGCTGTGGCGCTTGCAGCGACTGTCATTCCGGCGTGGAGGGCGACGCGGGTCGATCCGATGGTGGCGTTGCGCGAAGAATAGCTTCGAGTGTCCTGATTCTGTCTTTCTCCGCCGAGCGAAAGAGAAGGCGCAGTTGCTTCTGGCCCGCATTCTGCCCACCAGCCCCGGAAAAACCATTCAAACGTCGGAGCTGATCCACCGGGCGATGGCCTTCAAACCAGCCTGCACTAAGTCGCCCGAGCGCGCGTCATCCCACCACTTGGCATCGTCCCCGGCAAAAAGGGCGGATGCTTCCAACTTGGCTGCCGCGAGTTTCAAGGGCAGCGTTGGATCCACCGGCCGCGGCTCGGCGGCCTCCTTCAGATGCGCAAGCATTTGTTGCTGCTCCTTCATATCCAGCATCGTAATCGGCGAATGGCAATAGGGACAAGCCGAGTTGGCCTGCAGATCGATCGCCGCGCCGCAGTTGCAGCAATTTACAGTCTGCACGTTTAGTCTCAATTGCTGAATTTCCTGCGGCGTGAGCGCGTGGATGAAATTCTTTTCTTTCAGAAAGTCGAAAAACCCGATGAACTTGCCCCGTTCTTTCTCGCATCCCCAATAGCTGAACCGCATATTTCGCACCATGTCGTGCATCAGCGACAGCCGGCCTTTACATCGCGGGCACCGAAGCAACTCCGACAGGGTCGGCTTCGCTGTTGACGAATGTTCGCCAATATACTTCATCAGTTTTAGCGTGGAACCGGGAGAGAGTTGCAGGCTTTCGTGCTCATCGAACCAGAACGCTTGGCAATCCGTGCACACATCAATGGTGACCTGCGTGCCCATGTGGCCTTCCAGCGTCCAGCTGATCATTTCCTTTTCGCAATTCGGGCACGTCATGGCTGGCGATTTTAGATGATTGCGCTGATGAATGCCATCGCTCGACGGCAGACCACCGGGACCCAATGAGCGCTGGGGGGCAGGGTAGAACCCCTCTTCCCCATAGTCCCCCTACACTTTTCCGCTTGCGACCCGTCGTGTCGGTGGTACGCTTCAAGTCGGGAAATTCGGAGGATGGATGTGAGCCTAGCCGCTCCCCCTGATCATCTTCATTCTCTCACCGGTTTGGAAGGCCGCCGCAGCACGCGTATCGACCGCACCGTTCCTCTCGTCGTCCTTGGGCAAACGAGGACCGGCCTCTCCTTCCAGGAAAAAACATCAACAGTCAGCTTCAATCTTCATGGCTGCCGCTATCCTTCGCGGCACGAATATCCCATCGGAGCGTCCGTCGGCCTGCGCGTCCTTCAGCCCGACGGAGAAACAATCTCTCCCGTCATTCGCGCGTTCGTGAAGTCCGTCCATCCTCCCGCCAGCCCTCGCGAGCTGTTCCAGGTCGGCGTGGAACTCGAATCCCCCGCGAACATCTGGAATGTTTCTCCTCCTCCCTCGGATTGGAACCGCCTGCTCGGAGGCAGCACATCCTCCGCGGGCCTGGCAACGGCTGTTGCTCCCGCGTTGGAACCGCCCGAGCCGCCTGCATCGCTTCCGCTCTCTTCAGCACCATTCGAAAGCGATACCCACGCCGGCCAGGTGACCACGTTCCCCTCGCCATCTCCCGCTGCTGCCGGCGCGGCGCCGGCCAAAGAATCCCCGCCTTCCAGGCCCGATCGCGTCGCTATCACCATCGATCAGCTAGTCGCCGCCATGCAGGGAAAGCTGCAGCGCGCTGCCGAACTGGTCGTTCAGAATGCCCTCGCCACACAGCTGGACGATGCTATCAACACTGCCCTCTCCCGGATCGAAGCAGTCCGCGAACGGAATCTCCAGCAATTTCACGAATTTTCCGAGCAGCGCTTCGAATCCCTGATGCGGGCTTCCCGCGAAGAGATTCTTGGTCATCTCGAATCGCGTCTCGGTGAAGTCCAAAGCAACTGGGAAGAAGAGCGGAACGCATTCCGCACGCAAGCCGAAGAAATTGCTGCGCGCCTCGAAAACCTTGCCGCCGAGACGCAGCGAAATCTTGCAGAGACCCAGAAGTTCATTGAAAAAGCCGCCCACGAGATTGAGCCCCGGACTCGCGGACGTCTGGACGACTCTCTCGGCCAGGTCACCGAACAATTCGAGTCTGCCGCTGATCGTATTTCTGACCGTCAACTCGTCCGTGTTATGGAGGCTACGCGCATGGTCACGCGGGAAGCCGCGGCACAAATGGACGCTCGCGTCGCCGAGTCCCGCGCCCTCCTTTACAACGCCGCGGGCGCCACTTTGGATGAGTTCCGCCGTCAGGCTGAGGTACAAGTCGATCTCGCCATTTCGGAAACCACCGAGCGCGTCCGTTCCGCTCTTTCCGCTCTCGACGCCGAAAACCGCGCCGCCTGCGAGTCTCGCCGCCGTTCCTTGGTCGATGACGTCACTCGCGCCACGGAGCAATCCACCGAACAGTTCCGCTCCGGAATCAAAGCCTTCCTTTATTCCTCTCTTGTGGCTGCCGTCGGCGCCGTCGATGAACACGCAAAAATCACGCTCGATGGCCTCGTTAGAGATACTGCTGGCTCCCCTCGCGCCATCGCCGAATCCTCAACCGCATTGCCCCCGGAAGAACCTTCCACTTAACTTGCTTTGCTTATCCCAATCGAATGGGGACTGACATGTGTGCGCTATTCGCTAGGACGGCGGTCGCAGCGCATCTCCAAGCGATCTCCCCCTGAATTTCATGATCTGCAATCGCGCTTTCATCTCTTTGTGCTTGTCTCACGTAGCTGTTGGAATCCCATGAGCTTTTCGAGGAATTACGTCATGCGAGGCGCTTTAAGGTGTCTCCCAATCGAAGGCGTAAATCTCCTGAATGCTGACGTCGCGAACAAGGAGAGGAGTCTCATCCGGACCCAGCCCGCTCCAGTTTCCGAAGGCGCCTCCCGCAGCTTGAAACCCCTTGAGGCTAAAAAGGCGTTCTAGTTTTCCGTCGCTGATTCGAACGCGGAAGTAGCCCTCCTGATTCTCGAGAATCCCGTCAAAATACAAATAGCGCGCGTCTCGCGACCACGTGGGGTACGCCACAAAAAGACTGGCGATCTCAGACCATTTCTTCGTCGTAAGATCAAACAGCATAATCTTCAGCGAATCCAGCGGAATCGCCGCTATGTAGCGTCCATCCGGGGACCAGCGGGGAGAATATAGGCCGTCCGATCCGGGGAGCTTAGAGACTTTCCGCGTTTTCAGATCGAGGACGTAGACCGCCGATCCCTGGTTGTTCAGAGAATTCTCTCCGAAAACCAGCGACTTGCCGTCCGGCGACCAGTTGGGGTCGGCTGAGTTGGTTGAAGTTTGATACAGCAGTTGCGGACTTCCCCCCTGTGCGGGAACCAAATAGAGTTGAAAAGGTTCTCCCGGCGGATGACCGAAGAAGGCGATCTGCTTTCCGTCCGGAGACCACCGGGGTAGGTAGGCCAGCATGGGCGGGAAAACAAGTTGCAGCTTATCGGTGCCGTCGATCTTGCTCCGCCACATCGTGCCATCGGTGGCATCATTGTAGGCGACCCACTGTCCATCCGGGGAAAAGTCCAGGCCCATCGCGGAAATTCCGGAAAGATAAGGCGTGAAATGTCCGGACTTGGCATCGTAGCGGACCAATTCACCCCGGGGCTGCCAGCCTTGCGCGAAGAGCTTTTTGCCATCACGGCTCGGAACCGGATTTCCCACATTCATCGGCCCCGTCGTTAGCTGGACGGGCTTCTGAGCGGACCAGTGGAAGAGGCCGCCGTTTTCTCTGATTGCCCAGAGATTGGCCGTTTCATCGCGCCGCGCCTGGAAGACGAAATATTTTCCGTCGCGCGTCCAGTTGCCACAGCATTCGTTTGGCGTGCTGCTCCAGCCGGGAAGAAGAGCGTGTAGATTGCTGCCATCCGCCGAAGCCTGCCAGATCGAGCGGTTATTGGTTTTGGGATCGTTCACCGTGAATCGCAGAATCGATCCGTCCGGCGACCAGCGCAGATCGCTGCAAGTTCCGCCAATGCTCAAGATACTGTGCGGCGTGCTGCCATCGCTTTTCGCCTGAAAAATGCTGTTGCCCTCGCAATAGGCGACCGTCCTTCCGTCCGGGGACCACGCACCTGCGTGACCCTCCAGGTTTCCCAATCGCCTAGGCGAACCGCCCAGCACGGGAACGCTCCAGAGGGGGCCATCAAGCGACGTACCCCTGGCTGTATTCATCAGCAGGAAGGATTTATCCGGGGAGATATCGAACACGTTGGCAAAGCCGGTGTCCTCCAAAGAGGTCGGTATGGGAAACGTCTCGCCACCGGATACTGAAGTTTGCGACAGCTGCGATTGTCCCTCGATGAAGTACAGCCGGGAACCATCCGTGACTATGTCTGATTTCGGGAGATTCGTGTTCGTGAGTTGGACCGTTCGAAGAATGCGCGGCGGCGCGGCCGGGCGCGTCAGAAAAAACAAGAGAATCGCAGCGAGACCCAGGAAAGCGCCGCCCGCGGCGATGGCCCAGGCACTCGAACGGCGCGGCGTCGCGGTCTCTGATCCTGCTCCGCCTGAGTCGGCCAAAGGGGAGCCCGTGCCAGTGCGGCCGGAATCCAAATCGCGCTTCAACCTTTTCAGGTCAGTCCGAATCTCCGCGGCAGTTTGGTACCGCAGCCCGATATCTTTTTCGAGTGCCTTCGCTAGAATATTTTCGAGAGCCAAAGGCACCTTGGGATTCAATTTCTTGGCGGGAGCCGCCTGCGAATTCAGTATTCCGTCAAAGATCAGGCCCACCGCCGCGCCGCCAAACGGAACTTTGCCGGTGGCCATTTCATAAAGAACTACACCCAGCGAAAACAGATCCGTGCGCGCATCCAACTCCTCGCCGCGCGCCTGTTCCGGTGACATGTACGCGACCGTGCCCAACGAACTTCCTCGGCTGGTGAGGAGCGCCTCATCCAGCACGTGCCGGTGAGTGGCCATGGACGGTTCACCGGCGGACTCACCCGGGGCCTGACGGAACGCGGCGAATTTAGCTAAACCGAAGTCCAGTATTTTTGCCGGACCTCGATCCACCAGAAAAATGTTTGCCGGCTTGATGTCTCTGTGAACGACTCTCCTCGTGTGTGCAGCTTCCAGGCCCTCGGCGATCTGAATGCCGATCTCCAGAACCTCGTCCACTTCGACAGATTTCCTGGCTATGCGATTTTTCAGAGTCTGGCCCTCGAGTAACTCCATGGCAATGAACGGCCGGCCTTCATATTCTTCAATGTCGTAAATCGTGCAGATATTCGGATGATTCAGCGAAGAGGCGGCGCGCGCTTCGCGCCGGAAGCGATCGATGGCCTGTGGATCTTGCGAGATGTCTTCGGGTAGAAACTTCAGCGCGACGTTGCGGCCCAGCCGCGTGTCCTCGGCCTTATAGACCACCCCCATGCCGCCGCCGCCAATTTTTTCCACGACGGTGTAATGAGAGATCGTGCGACCGACGATAGGGGAAGTATCCGCCACTCGCCCCGGAGTTTACTCCACACAGTTGCGCGGGCCAACTCCCCCAAGCAGCATGGTTACTGGACAAAGTGTTTATCACGCTTCTTGGCCCGACCCCCTCCTGGCCCCTTGGTTGAGCCTCCGCCGACGCCGATGCTATTCTGGCTCCTATGGCGGATCCTGCTGTCTCCCCACCGGAACCGGCCCCCGCGGCGCCGCTTGAACAATCCCGGCGTCAGCTCGAAGCCCTGCTCGAAGTGGCGGAATCCATCGCTCAGCATCGCGACCTCACCGCTCTTTTTCACGACCTCGCCGAACGTCTACACTCCGTCGTCGATTTTGACTTTCTCACCCTCGTCCTTCACGATCCCGTTCGCAACGTCATGCGCCTCCACATCCTCGAGACTCGTCTTCCTACCCCAGCCAAGACAGGCAGCGAAACTCCGGTCGATGGTCATCCTTCCGGCTGGGTCTGGCAGTCTCAGCAACCGTTTGTCGTCAGCGACACCGAAGAAGATCACCGTTTCCCCGATTTTCTCCAGCGTCTCCGCGATATCGGCGTTCGTTCTTTGGCTATGGTTCCTCTCACCACCGCGCAGCGCCGCCTCGGCGCCATGGGTTTCGGACGCCTCGTCCCACAGGGCATCACCGATACCGAACTTCAATTCATGCAGCGCGTCGGCAGCCAGGTTGCTGTCGCCGTTGATAACGCGCTCAATTACCAGACCTCCCAGGCCTATCAAATCCAGCTCGCCCGCGAGCGCGACCGCCTCCAGGTTCTTCTCGAGGTAAACAACGTGCTCGTCTCCTCCCGCGAGCTTCCCGACCTGTTCCGCGGCATCGTCACCTCTCTCGAAAAAGTCATTCATCATGACTACACCAGTCTCGCTCTTCGCGACTCCTCCTCCGGCCTTCTGAAAATCCATGCCCTCGATTTCTCCAGTCGTCCCGGCCTCTTCGATCAGGAAATCACTGTTCCTCTCGACACCACTCCTTCCGGCCATTGCTTCACCACCGGCCAGCCCCTTCTCGCCCGTGGCCCCGAAATTGACCGCTTTTCTAACGAGATCATTCGCATGCTCCGCGCAGAAGGCGTTCAAACGATTTGCTGTGTTCCTCTCATCACTCACAGCCGCACTTTTGGAACGCTCAATCTCGCCAGCCGGCGCGTGGACGCTTTCCCTCCTCAGGATGTCGAGCTGCTCCAGCAAGTTGCCGCTCAGATCGCCATCGCTGTCGAAAATGCCTTGGCCTTTAAACAAATCGACGCCTTAAAAGACAAGCTTGCCGAGGAAAAACTTTATCTCGAGGAAGAAATCCGCAGTGAATTCAATTTCGAGGAAATCATCGGCGAAAGTCCCGCTCTCAAGCGCGCTCTCGCCCAAGTCGAACTCGTTGCTCCCGCTGGCACCGCCGTCCTTATCACCGGCGAAACGGGCACCGGAAAAGAACTCATCGCGCGCGCCGTCCACAATCACAGCCCGCGCCGCGAGCGGACCTTCGTAAAAATCAATTGCGCCGCCATCCCCGGCGGCCTTCTCGAATCCGAACTCTTCGGGCACGAGCGCGGCGCCTTCACCGGCGCTCTCACCCAAAAAATCGGCCGATTCGAACTTGCCGACCGCGGCACCCTTTTTCTCGATGAAGTCGCCGATCTTCCTCTCGACCTCCAGCCCAAGCTTCTTCGTGTTCTTCAGGAGCAGGAATTTGAGCGCCTCGGCAGCAACCATACCCGCCGTGTCGACGTTCGTATCGTTGCCGCCACCAATGCCGACCTCGCCAAACTCGTCGCCGACCGCTCCTTCCGCAGCGATCTCTATTACCGTCTCAACGTTTTCCCCATTCACATTCCCGCTCTGCGCGAGCGCCGCGAAGACGTCCCCCACCTCGTGCGCTACTTCGTCCAGAAATTCAGCCGCCGCCTCAACAAGGCCGTCGCCTACATTCCCGCCGACGCCATGGATGCTCTCTCAAATTACTCCTGGCCCGGGAACATCCGCGAGCTCGAGAATTTCATCGAGCGTGCCGTGCTCCTCTCTCCCGGCAAGGAACTTCGCGTCCCGCTCGCCGAATTGCAGTCCACGGCCTTCGCCAATCACGGTGAAAACTCTTCCGCCGGCGCTGACCCGTCTTCTTCCTTTGCCACTTTGGCTACTCCCACCTCCTCCATCTCCACTCTCGAAGAGGCCGAGCGCCAGCACATTCTCCGCGCCCTTCGCCAAACCGGATGGCGCATCGCCGGCCCTAAAGGCGCCGCGGCCCTTCTTGGAATGAAGCGCACCACTCTCCAGGCCCGCATGCGCAAACTCGCTATTCGCCGGCCAGTTTAGTTTTCAGCGCGCTTAGCCCCTCTCCGCATCTTGTCGATTTTTTTACTTGGTTTTGTTTTATCCGAGGAGTACATTCCCATTCAACCAGCCACCCGTGAGGTCCCCATGAGGCTGCTCGCTGGCTTTTCCCTGTTCTTATCTCTTGGCCTTCTTTCCTTCGTTCCACCTCTTTCGGAAGCTCCCGCCGGTTTCGACGGCAAGAGCAACGGCCTCGTCGACGACGCCACCCACGCCGCCGACCTCGCCAAGTTCGATGAAGTTGAGGCCATTTCCGACGGTCTCGGCCCGCTCTATAACGCGCAATCCTGCCGCGAGTGCCACCAGAATCCCGTCTCCGGGGGCGCCAGTCAGGTCACCGAATTGCGCGTCGGGCACAGGGACGCCCAGGGCGCTTTTCGAAACCCGGATATCTCCATCAACAACGGCGCGGAAATCATCAAAGGCCGCTCTCTCATTAACGACCGCGCCATCTGCCCCAGCGGTGCTTTCCCCAGCACCGAAATCCAGGAGCACGTCCCCGACTCGGAAAAAGTCCGCACCTTCCGCGTTTCCGTGAACCTGTTGGGGGACGGTTTTGTCGAAGCGGTTTCCGACCAGACCCTCGAGGACCTCGCAAAGGATCAGTGCAAGAAAACTCACGGCAAAATCTGCGGCCAGGCTCTCTACGTGCCCATCGTCGAGTCTCCGGGCAAGACCGGCGTTGGTCGCTTCGGTTGGAAAGATCAGCAAGCCAGCCTTCTTTCATTTTCCGCGGACGCCTATCTCAACGAGATGGGCATCACCAGCCGCCTCCAGCCTGACGAAGTCACCAACCTTTGCAACTCCGTCTCCGAGCCCAATGACAAGCCCGGCGCTGACGGCCTTTCCGACATCGATCATTTCGCTCGCTTCATGCGCGCTTTGGAAGCCCCGGCTCGCGACGCATCGCTTTCCCAGACTCCCGGCGCCAAGCACGGGGAAACGCTCTTCGAAAAAGTTGGCTGCGCCACGTGCCACGTCGCCACGCTCACCACCGCTCCCTCCGGCACGCCCATTAACGGCGGCAATTTCACCATTCCCGATGCCCTCGGCGGAAAAAATTTCCATCCCTACGGTGACTTTCTCCTCCACAACGTCGGTACCGGCGACGGTATCGTTCAGTCTATGTCCGAGCACTATGGCAAAAGATATGCCGAGCACACTTGGGAGCGATTCTCCCTGCACGAGTTCAATAACACCGCCAACAAAATTCGCACTGCCCCGCTCTGGGGAGTTCGTCTCCGTTCGCGCCTCATGCACGATGGCGCCTCTCTCACTTTCTCCGACGCCATCCGCCGCCACCGCGGGGAAGCCTCTCAAGTCACCGAAGCTTTTGAAAAATTATCGCCGGCTGAAAAGAAAGCTCTGCTTGGTTTTCTTGAGTCTCTCTGATTCTTGCTGGGCATGCGTGCGGCGTGCCGCTCGCGGCCGTCACTCGAACTGCAACACCACAATCTCCGGATTCGACCCCAGCCTCAGCGGCGGTCCCCACGTTCCCGCTCCGCTCGACGTGAACACCTGCATCTTCCCGTTCCGGCTTAATATCCGGATTAGATTGTTCAACTCGTCTTTCGTATCCATCCTCATGGGCCATCTCGGGAAACACGAAGGGCGGGCCGGTTCGTCGCTTTTGGCCGCGAATTCCGCCCGCCCTTCTGTTTTTGCGCTTTCGATGCGCAGCTCAATTCATCTGCTTAGCTTTTCGTTGGTGTAGTTTGTATGGTCACCGGCTCGGCCAGTTCGAACGTTAGCGGAGTTTCCGGCCGCAGGTGCACGTCTTTTTTCCCCGTCAGAAACGCCACCGCTGTTCCGGCGCCTGCGCCCACGGGTCCTCCGATCAGCGCGCCTTCTCCTCCGCCGGCCACTGCGCCGATCAACGCTCCTCCGCCGGCACCCCCGCCGATCAGCGCCCAATTGCGCTTCTTGTGGCTTCCCCCGCTTCTCCGCGACAAATTGGTTCGAACGTCATAGCTCTGTCCGTTCACATCCACGCTATCCAGCGCGAGCTGCAAACTCGCTCTGCCCTTCAGCCGTCCCGATCGGTGCACATCCACGATCACTCCGTCGGCGTTCGACCCCTCGGGAATAACCGTCTTTCCGTCTATCACGACCGGCTCCGAGACCGTTGCCTGAAAGTGGTCTCCCGGTCTGTTCTCGTCGCTTGCCAGGCCCTGGCCCAGATTCACATGGATGGGCGTCGCTTCCGGTAGAGTTATCTCCACCGTTTTCGGCCGGCGCGGCAGCTCTGCGGCTCCGATCCCCAACGCCACGGCCAGCGCCACCGCGGCTCCCCCCATCAGATAGTGCTTCTTTGTCAGCAGCATGAGTACCTCCACCGTGATTAGAGGCAGACCCGCTTCCAGCCGATGCTTTTCTAAGCTGCTCAATTTCAAGGAAATAAAATCAGCGCCTCCGGAAACTGCGGGAATTCTTTCAATCCCAGGGAATTTTCCGGGTACTGCAAGTACTAGCGGACTTCAGCCTTCGATAACCCCTCAAGCAACTCGTTACTCCCCTTTCGGTCCTCACTCTATCCCTCAGCTAAAAATAGGCGCAAACTCCTTGTAGGGGTTCTTACATGCTCGCAGAAGCCGGTGTCTGGAAGAAAAAACGCGACGACCTGAAATCCAAGCGGAATACGCTTTTCGAAAAATACGCAAAGCATCCCGAGGATTTCCGTCTCGCTCTGGAAATCAAACGCCTCGATGACGAAATTGCCGAGTACACCCAGCACGTCGAGCAGGAACGCCGTTCCGAGCGTTCCTCCGCCCCCTCCAAGAAACTTCAGCCAGCTTCGAAGTAAGACCTCGCCTCGCTATACCTGTCCTGGCGGGTGCCCCCGATATCGACATCCTAACCCTCCTTTCAACTACGAACATGTCATATTCCCGGTGATGATCTCGGTTCACGCAAGAATCAAATCATGCATACTCCCCCACGCCACCCGCCGCTAATTGGTTTTACAACAACTTAGAACAACGCGGGGACTGCCAAACGCCACGCAAGTCATACAAGACCACACGAATTGTGGGATGAGAATTCTGTTTTTTTTGACAATCGGTATTGAATCTAGCCCTGAAGCTCCTGGCTGTTAGCCGCAAAGGCGCTCTGAGCCCACCCATAGTTGAGCCAGATCTCTGAGGTTGTCTTTGTATGTGCGCGTTACCAAGTATTCCTTCCCACCTTTTACGCGCAGCCTGTACTCTCCCGTCGGTAAGGGTTGGATTTCCTCCACGGCGGAAATATTCACAACGACCGAGCGGTGGATGCGAATAAAACCGTAAGGCTTGAGCTTCTCCGCCATGGACGAGAGGGACTCGTGCAGCAAATAGGGATTGGGTTGGTGTCGCAACGAAACATAATTACCTTCGGCTTGCACTGCCACGATCTCGGCTAAGTCCAAGAATAGGATTCTACCCTTTGTCTTGAACGCGATTCGTGGCACCTGGATCAGCCGGCCCATAGGTTACTTCTGCCCAGTGCTTACTGCTGAGGGAAAGGTGGATTGTGCGCCGAAATAACACTCAATAGATTCCAACCGTCCGTTCTTGATGCGGAGATACTCCACGTTCCGGAACGATTTACCGTTCTTCGTGTGGCAAAGATACTTCACAAAAGCATCCCCCGCGCCGCTGGCGATTCGCTCGAGGTCAAAGTGTCCAATGAAATCAACCTGTGTGTCCCAGCATTGCGTTTTGAAAGTGCTCTTGCTGATGTGGTCGTCGCCGGCCGCGCTCGTAAAGGTGAAGTTGTCCGCGAGCAGCATATGGAACGTATCCAAATCCTTATTTTCCCACGCCGCGTACCACTTACGGATGATCTCCTCGTTCGTTGAGTTAAGCCCTCCCAAAGCGCTGGCCCTTACCAGTCCGGGTAGGGTCACTGCACCGGCCAGCGCGCAGGCTCCCGTTGCGAGCAGATTCCTGCGCGGCATTGTGATCCTTGTCATTTTTCGTTCTCCTTTCATGATGGAGTTTGAAACGCTCAGCCCAATCGCGATGCGGTCAGCCCCGCTTGTACTTGTCCGGCGGTCGGAGAGACCTCAGCCATCCCACGATATTTCTGATTCCCGCTTTCCACACCTTCGCATCTTGAGCATTCTTTGCTAACGTCGCGTAGCCCTCGACCGTTGCGATTAAAAAGTTGGCGGCCTCGTCTGGATGCAGATCGCGGCGAACTGTTCCTTGAGACTTCCCCTTCCGCAAAAGCGTTGCAACACCTTCCTGCCAGTCAAGGAATATCCTCTCCAGTCGCTTGCGGAATTGCTCGTCCAGCGGAGACATCTCCTGTGACAAAAGGAGCAGCGGGCAACCGGCGCGAACGTCTTGCGGACTATCGGGTATGCGCCGGACAACGCTAATCAGAATGTCAATGGCATCCCCCTCGCTCTGCATAGGATGCAGCCACCGGTCGTGTGTAAGCTTTGCGATTTTTTCTTCGACGACGGCATATCCCAGGGCTTCCTTGCTCTCGAAGTGGTAATAGAGCGCTCCCTTAGTGACGTTGGTGGCGGCGAGAATTGCGTCGATGCTGGCACTCTGAAAGCCTGATCTGTGGACCTCCCGGAAGGCCGCTTGCAGCAAGCGTTCCCGGGTACGCTCCGGATTACGGGACCTTCGCTTCCCCTCGTGCGCAGTTAACATACCGACCAGTATGTATGTTGACCATTGAAAGTCAATCGGAATTGATCGGCCTGACTCCTTGCGGCTCGGTGTTCTCGAATTTCGTAACGTCTTCCAGTTTGTGTATGGAAAGTTGGAGAAACAGCCGCTCTGGACGTTCTGAGATGGTCCCGGAAGGTTGTTAGTCCGCCACCCTGCTTCGTAATCTGAGACGTTGGGCCTGTTGTGTCACGTAATCGTCATGAACGTGGAACACCACATGCTTCCTCCGTTGTCACTCAGCAGGAATTTGTGGAGCGGTCAGCCAATTCTGCTTTGAACCGCTAAGGCGCCGGGTGATGCGTGACCTAAATCGCCAGTCATCTCGGCACGGCGACTTTCACCAGAAGAAAAGAGGAGCTATGAGCGTGCCAAGATGGTTGCGAAATGTCTCGATACTGTGGGTTGCGACGATGGTTCTGGGTGGCTTCAGCGTTGCGGTCGCTCAAACAAGCTACAGAGTCACCGATTTGGGTACTCTGAAAGATGGATTTTTCGGCTGTACCATGGGCCTCAATGATCACGGGTGGACGGAGACCCAATACGGGTTGTTGAACGCCTCGGGAGGGCTTGAGAAAGGGCGGGTGGCGATAAATGTCGACGGATTCACGTTCCCACTCCCCACTCTCGGAGGACCAAACAATTGGGACAACCCCTTTGGCGGTGAGATCAACGATCGCGGGGAGGCAGTCGGTTACTCCGAAACATCTGTTCTAGATCCCGACGGCGAAGACGTTTGCGGCTTCGGCACACACCTCACGTGTCGTCCGTTTCTTTGGCGGAACGGCCAGATGAGCGCTCTCCCGACCCCGGGCGGAAATAACGGGCAGGCTAGTGCCATGAATAACCGCGGACAAATCACAGGGTTTGCGGAAAACGGTGTCGTGGACTCCTCCTGCCCGTCTAACACAACCAATAATCGGATTGCACTGCCGGTGTTGTGGGAAGACGGCAAAGCGCGAGCTCTTCCTACAGTGGGAAGCGATCCAGACGGAGAAGCGAACGCCATCAACGATCAAGGCCAAACCGTAGGCTACTCGGGAACCTGCACCACCGCGCTTCACCCCGTGCTGTGGGAAAAGAATGGCACTGCCTTCCCCCTTCCTGACCTCGGAACTGGTGGTTTCGCCTTCGGCATTAACAACCAGGGCCAGATTGTTGGGGATGTCGCTAGCACTGACGGCACAACCTTCTATGCCGCTCTCTGGCAGAACGGAGCGCTCAAAAACCTCAAAACTCTGCCGGAAGATTTTGCCGCAATAGCCACCGGCATCAACGACAAGGGCCAGGTGGTGGGAAGTACTTTGGACGCCAGCTTCAACTGGTCCAATGCCTTTATCTGGCAGGATGGCGTGATGACCAGCCTCAAAACGCTGTTTCCTGCCAGTTCCAACCTGTACCCAACCATGGCTAACCAGATCAACGAGCGCGGACAAATCGTGGGAATGGCGACGGTGCTCAGCGGGCCGCATACGGGCGAGACCCACGCCTTTCTGGCAACTCCGGTCGACGAAAGAATGGACAAGTCGGTTGCAGACGTCGCGACCACGCAACCGAAACTACCCGCAAATATTGGCAGACAGCTCTTGCAGAAACTCGGACGCGGCCGATTCGACCAATAGGGGCATTCGTCCCCCCCGGCTATGTGCCTGGTGCCACACCTATTAGTTTCATGCGTGGGTGTGTGGACTTTTCCATACTCTTCCACAGTGTTATCAAACCACCCACTGGCGGGCGGACGACCCTTAGCGCAGTAGGACGATTTCGACTTTGTTTTCTCTGGGGTGGCCTTCGTTCTTATCGAAGGCCACCCCAGAGTCTTTACTGCATCGCAAAGTGTGTCTATTCTATAGCCGAATCGCGCGATATCATGCAGATCAAAAATCAGCTCGAATACAAACTATGGCCCACCCTCCAGGTGACTTCTGGGCTTGTCCCTGAATACTTTGCCCTAATCCAGGAGCGCTCTCAAATAGCGGCGGAAATGCCTGATCGATTCGCACAAGATATGGCGGTGGAACAAGATGACCTCATCGCCGCCGGTATGGATCCAGCCGCGGCCGCAGGGCAAGCATTCGCATTTGAAGTAAATAAAATGCAGAACTGGTTCAGTTCTGACCCAGACGCCGCGAGTTGGCTCAATATGTGGCAGGGGCTGAATCAAAGTCTCGTGACCTGGGCTAATCGGTGGAGTTCCGTTTTCCCCTACAGCCCCTAGACCGGCAAGCGTGTTAGCGAACCATGATATCAAGATTCGGAAATATCACCGCCGCTCTTTTGATTTTCACGACACTACCACCCTTGACGATGGGGCAGCATTCTGGGCGCGTCGTCTTAATGAAACCATGGATCATCCTCATCTTTGACGATCAAAGGATACAATTCGATGCTGGAATGCTGGCGGGCGACTTTTTCGGCCAGCTCGAACGCCGCAAGACGGCAAAGGGTGAGCTTTTCTATATTCACTCCAAATCAGTTAGCGATTACCCCAAATCTGTGACGGTAAGACTCTTCGCCAATCGGTGGGAACGAGGCGACACTCCATTCGACAAACGCTGGGGGGGCACGACCTCAGCCTTAATGGACACCCTGCAATTCAAAGCCGAGTGGAAAACTGGATTGGATATGCGGCCGGTTTCCAAAATGGCTGTAAGACACCTGGAAAGGAACGAAATAGCGGCCAACGTTTTGAGCGCCTACGAACTCACCATCTCCTCTGAGGGCGTGCCACTTACGGATCATCTGGTTGTTAGTGTTTACGGCCCGGCTTCGAGCCTTGTCGTGAGGTTCTCCGGATCACCATGAGGCCACCGCTGTCTATCGCCTCGCCTCGACGGCTACGATAGGCTCGGAATCGGGGACAGGAAGGTGCGAAGAAATTGGCAACAACTAAGTGCTCAGCGTGGATAGACTGCGCGCTTACACGTACGACGGGAACAACTTGCGCGTAATGAAAGTTGCCGGGGGCGCCACCACGGTCTATATTTTCTCCGGCTCGAAAGTGATCGCTGAATACGACAACGGCGCTGCTCCCGCCTCTCCCTCCCGCGAGTACATTTATTCCGGAGCTGCGCTCCTCGCCAAAATCGAAGGCGGCGCTTCCATCTACTACCACCCCGATCAGCTTTCCAACCGCGTCCTCACGGATTCCAGCGGCAACACTCTCGGCCAGCGCGGCCACTACCCCTTCGGCGACACGTGGTACGAATCCGGCACCACCACCAAGCTGCAATTCACCAGCTACGAACGCGACTCCGAGTCCAGCAACGACTACGCCATGGCCCGCTCCTACATCAACCGCTTTGGCCGCTTCTCTTCCCCGGATCCGCTTACTGGTTCCCTCGGTAATCCGCAATCCCTCAATCTCTACGCCTACACCGAGAACGACCCGGTCAATCTCGTGGACCCGTCCGGCTACCACCCCACCTACGCTCCTGGGCTTGACCCGTCGGCCTTTGCCAGTTGGCTTTTTGAAGTCTTTGTCCTGGGTTCAGACCCAAACGGCGATCTTCTCATCAATCCTTCAACCATCGATGAGAATGGAGATCCAGTGCAAGTAGACGACCCAGGCGCGATTTTCAATCCATTCCTCCAGGGGCCTACCTGGGAGGCGGCGATGAGTTTGGGGGGCCCGCCAAGGCAACCGCAATCGCCGTGCCCATTTTCTTCTAGCTCGCTCGACGCTTATCTTAAGAGCAAGAACTCACCGATGCTCGGCCAAGGCGCGAATTTTATGAATACTGGCCTGAAGTACGACCTCGATCCAAGACTCTTGGTAGCTTTAGCTGGAGCGGAAACGACGTTCGGAAAGAACATCACTATGGGACAATACAACGCTCTCAACGTCCTCTACAATGGAAACAACTCTCCGTTTTCTAGTTTTCAAGCAAATATCAATGCCGCTGCCTATAGCATTACAAACCCAAGAAATGGTTACAATCTGAGTAGCACGTCAACTATGTACAGTACCTACTGCACGGGACCGGGATGTGCAGCAGGACTCAACAACCTAAATTTGTTCATGATTCAGCAGAACGCGAATCCCAATGCAATTCACAGTCCTTGCAAGTGAGGCGAGGAACCCCATGATTGGCCAGAAACAAAAGGCAATTGTTGCTCTACTTCTTTCCTTCGCCGTCGCGGCGCCTGGTTCCCCCGAGGTCTGGCAGCACTTTAGCAGCTCCCGCCATTTTTCCGTCACATTCCCGACAGATTGGTTCCGATTCGGAGTTTCGACAGATCGACTTCAAATTCGCAGTTCAAAGGGCGGTGCTGAAGCTGTACTGATCAAGCGCGACCAAGCGGAAATCACCGTCGTGGAGGCGGAAGGGTCTTCAACCAAAACACTTACCCAAGTGATCGACTACTACACGAAGGGTACCTCGATCTTGTCGCGGACGACGGTTTCAAACGAATCGAGCAAGCAAGGCTGTGGAAAAATCGAAGAGGTCATTTCCAAGGAATCCGTTATCCCTCCTGGTGACGCGTTGGTCAGCGTGCCATACATTATCAATACGGAACTCTTCTGTGAAATAGACGGACACAAGATCGTGACCGTTCTCAGGAACTGGGAAGACGATAGTCGGCAAGAGGACTACCAGAATGTCGCCCTACAAATGGCAAGGAGCATTCGTCTAGCGCGGGGGAAGCCCGGTCCTCGGGTTTAGAGAGGCTGATTAGATGAAGGCGCCGGCTCCTAGCCCCGAGTAAACTTGGTTTGCGGGTGGACGACCTTTGACGCGGCCAGTCGACACGGGCGGCGCTTACACGTACGACGGGAACAATTTGCGCGTAAAGAAAGTTGCTGGGGGCGCCACCACGGTCTATATTTTCTCCGGCTCCAAAGTGATTGCTGAATACGACAACGGCGCTGCTCCCGCCTCTCCTTCCCGCGAGTACATTTATTCCGGAGCTGCGCTCCTTGCGAAAATCGAAGGCGGCGCCTCCATCTATTACCACCCCGATCATCTTTCCAACCGCGTCCTCACGGATTCCAGTGGCAACACTCTCGGCCAGCGCGGCCACTACCCCTTCGGCGACACGTGGTACGAATCCGGCACCACCACCAAGCTGCAATTCACCAGCTACGAACGCGACTCCGAGTCCACCAACGATTACGCCATGATGCGTTCCTACATCAACCGATTCGGCCGCTTCTCCTCTCCCGACCTTCTCGCTGGTTCCCTCGGTAATCCGCAATCCCTCAATCGCTATGCTTACGTTTTCAACGATCCCATCAACCTCTTTGATCCCTTCGGGTTGTGCGCGCCAGGAGCCGACCAGTGCGTTACGGTCACAGCCGACGCGAATGGCGGCGCCCCTGCGCCGAACCTTGCCGACCCTACAATCATCACCGCAAGTGCTCAGCTAATCTCGCCTAACCGCGGCAATACCAGCGGCCAAATTAGTCAGCTAAGAAATTCCCTCATCAATGGCTTGCTGAATGATCCAGACTGTCTAAGCTTTCTCGGCGGGAGAGGAGCAGGGTCTGGGCCCCTCAATGTTGTAGAAAATACTCCCATCGACATCCAGCACGTAGCCAACGACTCCGGCGTTCAAGCTGTAACCAGCGTTGACCGGTCACCTGCAAGCACCGTTCCTACTGGGGCGCAAATTCATATCAATGACAGCGGTCTGTTTTTCGTCCCCGGACTCCAAGTCTCTTTTGGTGGCCAATTGACTCTCAATACTGGCACGCCTAGATTCCAAGCAGCTGTCCTACTACACGAATTCGGACATGCGACCGGAATCTTGGGACCCGACATCAATGCCGGTGTCAATCAACAGAATAGTGCTGCAGTGGCGGATCACTGCAAAAAAACAATTCAGAGTTTTAGCAACAAATAACAAATGCAAAGAAAAATAGTCACCTTGGCACTCTTCGCTTTTGAACTGTCTCTCCTAGCTGCGTGCTCCAACCGCGCAACCATGACCATCCAGCAGCTTCCTGAGCCAGATTATCCTCTCGCTGCGCGTTTTGGAAATATCCAAGGCGAGGTAACGGTCGACTTGTCAATCGGAACCGACGGCAAAGTTATCTCCGGCAAAGGGCACGGGGCCCATGCGCTCTTGGTGCAGGCCGCAGAGGCAAACAGTCGCCTCATGATTTTCGGGCCGATGCCCCAGTCAGCCGAGTTTCCAATTCAGCGGAGCATTACCTACGTTTATAAGCTAGAAGGTAAGCCAGTGACCGTCGCTAGCCGACCTATCGTTCGGACGTTTTTGCCAAACCGCTTGGAGGTAATAGCCACGCCCTTAGTTTCAGATTATCCACCCATAGAGAATTACAGAGCAAGCCCTCCGAGCAACAAATAAGCATGGCGCGTGGCGCACCCTTAGAGCGCCAGCAACCTCCTGACCTAATGGAATGGACCCATCCCGATTGTGGTGATCTGCTGATCTGCCCCCGCAGTTCGCGCACGGGATCATACGACACTAAGATCTCCTAAACTCATGACTTTTGCCTCTTTCTGTTCTTCGAGTTGCGGCGCGCAGGGAGCCGTAGGCGACCGCAGCGCTGCAACTCGCCGCGCGAACACCCGCGGCGTCAAATATCCCAAACTGCTGTGCGGCCGCTCTTCGTTGTACTCCTCCTTCCAGGCTGCTATCTTCCCTCGCGCTTCAAACAAATTCCCGAACCAACTCGCATTCAAACATTCGTCCCGCAACTTCCCGTGGAAGCTTTCCACATGCGCGTTCTGGCATAACTTGTTTTGTCCAGCACAGATAGACTGCTTCATTAGGAGCAACGTATGCATTTGGCCCTCGAATTTATTGGGCTCTGCCTGGGCGCATCAACCGCGGCCTTTGTGCTGTCCCTTGTCTGGTGCAGGGTGACTCAATACGACCAACTAGACCGGAGCACAGTGATATTTTTTATCAAACTATGGTACGGAATCGGAGCAATCGGGATCCTCGTCGGACTAGCTTTGAAATATGGATAGGGCTGAATAGACCACGTCGCGCAGGGAGCTTGCGGAGATTCCTCTACCTAGGTCAGGAAACTGCCCACTTTTTATGTGGTGCTCAATGGAGGAAAACAGCTCAAAAACGAAGGACTTGAGCTCGAGAGCTTCATTTTCACAAGTGCCACATAACGGTTGTTATGTGGTCGATCACATAACAACCGAATGACCAGCGCCGCGCTCTACAGGAATGCTTCCCGCAATACAGGAACGCCGCCGCCATCCTAAAAGACAAGAGGGCCGAGGCAACCACGGTGCGGGAGCTTCGCGCATGGATTGAGCGGGAAATCCATCTGGACCTCACGAACGCGCCGTTTGACCCTCAAGACGAAACGCTTCTGCCAAAGGCGGGAGCTTGCGCTCGCTGCCCGAAACGAACGGGCAGCAACCCGCTTCTCTTTCCCGAAGTCCGGCAGAAGTCCACTTGCACAGACCGCGAGTGCTATCGAGCCAAGGTCGAAGCACTTGTTCAAATTCAGGTGAAGCCGCTTGAGGAGAAGGGCGAGAAGCCTCTTCGCGTCTCGCAAGCTCCCGCGTGGCAGGCGAACGGCCACGCCAAAGACGTGCTCTTTGAAGGGCACTACCGGAAGGCCAAATCAAAAGGGGAGTGCCCCAACACCAAAGCCGCCGTTCTCATTGACGGCAAGGGCACTGGCAGCATCTTCTATCTCTGCCAGACCGAGAAATGCGAAGTTCACAATCACGTGACCCGCTACCAGCCGACGCCGCAGGAGCAAGCCCAACGCAAGAAGGAAGCAATTGCCGAGCGAGTCGAGAAATTGTCGCGGGTGCGCGTCCTTGAAGCTATCCGCAAGAAGCTGCCGGATGTCCTCTCCCGGCCAGGCTTGGAGATGGTCACCCTCGACTACTTCCGGCGTTTGGGTCATGACAATCACCGCCGTCTGTCCAAGCTCTACGCATGGGAAGAGAAGAAGAGCAAGACCTCATGGGGCGCCCAGACCGTGGACTACGAGAAGATTGCGGCGGCTGCCGTTCAAGCCATGAAACCCGCGGACGTTTGCCGTTTCCTCGTTGTCTGTGCCCTTTTTTCCGACCTGTATTGCCCCGGCTACAACCCTAGGCAACCACTAGCGAAAGACTCTAACCTTGCCCGCGTGGCCGCAACGTACAAAATCGACACGGCGAAGATATCCAAAGCCGTCCGAGCCGAACTGTCACGCAAGTCAAGCCATCACGTGAGCAAACCCTGCAGAAGCAAGAAGTCACGGGGTTCCACAATATCGCCACGGAAGGCGCAACAGCCGAAGCGAGGGAAGTAGAAAGTCAGAGAACAGGTGCGTGGGGGACTGCAACGCTGCAACTCAGTTGCAGTCCCCACGTTTAATCGTCCGATGGGGATGTAGCCTGAACTATTGGGGATAGGGCTGTCTTTGTGCATCCGGAGAACGTTCCATCGACTGACAATCGCATCGTTCAAAGAGCGTGTTTCGCCACTCTACCGAGGTGACGTCCGGGCATTTCTCCAGCCTTAGTCCGTGGATGAATCTCGTCCCTTCGTACAAAATACCGAATGATCGTCCCTGCCCGACACGGTACAGTCCGACGAGTTGAGGTGCGCCACCTGTCTTTGCATCAGAGCCACTCTGCAG
>Ga0209166_10000743_pt1 | contig 31734 bp, 30 predicted proteins | sample Coa_R1_3_FD_187151 | JGI IMG/M metagenome (GOLD analysis project Ga0209166, IMG submission 187151) | Surface soil microbial communities from Centralia Pennsylvania, which are recovering from an underground coalmine fire - Coalmine... | ecosystem: Environmental > Terrestrial > Soil >...
CTTCTCCGAGCCAGCGGAATCCCCGTCAGGTACGGAGAAGTCAGCGGCACCGGCGAACTCTGCAATCACAAGCGACAAGGGGCGTGTGTGCCGGCTACTCCACCGCCGCCTTCGCCTGCTGCTGCGGCGCGGCGGCCTGCGTGGCCGGGCCGATCCACACGGATTGGATATTGACGAACTCCCTGATGCCGAACGAGGAGAGCTCCCGCCCGTAGCCGCTGCGCTTGACGCCGCCGAACGGCAGCCGCGGGTCCGAGGCCACCATGCCGTTGATGAAAACCGAGCCCGACTCAATGCGCCGCGCCAGTTGCCGCGCCCGCGCCAGGTCCCGCGTCCACAGCGCCGCGCCCAGGCCGAACTCCGAGTCGTTCGCCAGCGCGATCGCCTCGTCCGCGTTCCCGGCCACGATCACGGCGGCAACCGGACCGAACGTCTCCTCGCGGAAGGCGGGCATCCGCGCCGTCACACCGGAGAGGATCGTCGGCTCGTAGAAATAGCCGCGACCGGCGCGGCGCTTGCCGCCCGTCACCACGCCGGCGCCCTGCGCGATCGAGTCGCGCACCTGGCGGTCCAGGTCGTCGCGCAGGTCGTCGCGGGCCATGGGGCCAACCTGGCTACCTCGGTCGAGCGGGTCGCCCACGGCCAGCCGCTCGACCTCGGCCTTGAAGCGCTCGAGGAAGGGCGCGGCCACCGCCTCTTCCACGATGAAGCGCTTGGCGGCGATGCAAGACTGGCCGGTGTTCTGGAAGCGGGCGCGGGCCGCCGTGGCCGCGGCGCCGTCCAGGTCCGCGTCGGCCAGCACGATGAACGGGTCGGAGCCGCCCAGCTCCAGCACCGTCTTCTTCAGATGGTGACCGGCGGCGGCCGCGACCTTCGTGCCCGTCTCGTCGCTGCCGGTGAGCGTGACGGCGCGCACCCGCTTGTCGGCGATCACCGCTTCGACCGCCGAGCCGGGGATCAGCAGCGTGCGGAAGCAGCCCTGCGGCAGCCCGGCGTCGCGGAAGACCTCCTCGATGGCGAGGGCGCACTGCGGCACGTTGGAGGCGTGCTTCAGCAGCGCCGTGTTGCCCGCCATCAGCGCCGGCGCGGCGAAGCGGAACACCTGCCAGAAGGGGAAGTTCCAGGGCATCACCGCCAGCACCGGCCCAATCGGTTCGAACTCGACGTAGCTCTCGGTCGCGTTCGTGCCAACCGGCTCCTCGGCCAGCAGCCGCTCGGCGTGATCGGCGTAGAACTCGCAGTTCCAGGCGCACTTCTCGACCTCGGCCTCGGCCTCGCCGATCGGCTTGCCCATCTCCAGCGTGATCAGGCGGCCGTACTGCGCCTTGCGCTCGCGCAGGATCGCGCCGGCCCGTCGCACCAGCGCCGCGCGCTGCGCGAAGCTCGTCTTGCGCCAGCGGGTGAAGGCGTCGAACACCTGGGCGACGATGCGCTCGACTTCCTGAGGCGAGTACGCCTCGAAGCTCTTCAGCACCTCTTCGGTCGCCGGGTTGATCGACTGGATAGCCATCGCTGCACCTTCTCTATTACTGCTACTGCGCTACTGCGCTGAGCACGAGGCGGACGCGGCGTCACGCCGCCACATTGTATCTTCTGCCACACTGAGAGAACGGCTTCCGTGGGAGGTAGCGCGATGGCGGACGCGGGCAGGGTGGTGCTGGTGACGGGCGCGCAGCAGGGAATCGGCGCGGCCACGGCGCTGGCCTTCGCGCGAGCGGGCGAAAGCGTGGCGATCAACTGGCTGAACGACGCCGAGGCCGCCGAGCAGGTGGCGGCGGGCGTGCGCGCGGCGGGCGGCCGCGCGGCGCTGGTGCAGGGCGACGTCTCCCGGGCCGAAGACGTGCGGCGGATGGTCGAGACGGCCGAGCGCGAGCTTGGCCCGATCGAGGTGCTGGTGAACAACGCCGGCATCTTCCCCCGCGCCCCGTTCCTGGAGATCGCGGAAGCCGAGTACGACCGCGTGCTCGGCGTGAACCTGAAGGGCGCCTTTTTGTGCGCCCAGGCCGTGGCGCGGCGGCTGGTGGCGCTGGGGCGGCCGGGCGCGATCGTCTGCATCTCCTCGCAGGCGGCGTATCGAGGCTCGCCGCGCGGCGCCCACTACACGGCGAGCAAGGGCGGCATCGTCGGGCTGGTGCGCACGCTGGCCCTGGAGCTGGCGCCGCACGGCATCCGTGTGAACGCGATCGCGCCGGGCCTGACCGACACGGCCCAGCCGCGCGACGGTATGAGCGAGGAGGAGATCGCCGCCAGCGCCCGCCGCATGCCCTTCGGCGCGATCATCAAGCCGGAGGAGATCGCGGACGCCGCCGTCTTCCTCGCCTCGGAATCCGGGGCGGCGCGGCAGATCACCGGCCAGGTGCTGCACGTCAACGGCGGCACGTTCTTCGGCTGAGGCCGGGACGAGGGACGAGGAAATAGGATAGAGGAAATAGAAAATAGAAGGAGACTGCTCCGCGCTCCTCGCTACTCGCTTCCATCGTCTCTCTCCTGCTTTCCATTTCCTCGCTCGGCTGAGGCCATGCGCCAAATCCGTGAGTGCGAACGTTTTCAATACTGCGGATGCGGCTCCGAAGCGTGCCACAGCGGAACGAGCGCCGCCATGCCCACCATGCGCCCGCCGTTCGTCGGCCGCCAGCAGGAGCTGACCGCGCTGCTCGCCCGCCTGGACGCGGCGGCCGCGGGCGAGGGCGGCGTCGTGCTCCTCGCCGGCGCGCCGGGCCCCGGCAAGACACGGCTGCTCGGCGAGCTGGGCGAGCGCGCGGCCGCACTGGGTTGGCTGGTGCTCGCGGGCCGCGCCGACGACGGCGCGGGCCTGCCGCCCTACCTGCCCTTCAGCGAGGCACTGCGGGGCTATATCCGCGCCTGCCCCGACGATGAATTGCGCCATCGACTTGGGCGAGCCGCGGCCGAGGTGGCGCTGCTCGTGCCCGAGCTGGCCGACCGCCTGCCCGATCTGCCGCCGCGGCCGGCAATCAGCCCCGAGCACGAGCGCTACCGGCTGTTCGAGAACGTCTGCGACCTGTTGCTGGCGCTGGCGCAGGGCACGGAGAGCCGTGGCCTGCTGCTCCTGCTCGATGACCTGCACTGGGCGGACAAGCCCTCGTTGCTGCTGCTCCAACACCTGGCGCGGCGGCTGGCTGGTGCACGCCTGCTGCTCGTCGGCGCGTTTCGCCGCGAGGACCTGGGCGGCGAGCATCCGCTGCTCGACGTGTTAGCGGTGCTGCGCCGCGAAGCGTTAGGCGAGTCGGTTGACTTGACCGCACTCGCGGACGACGAAGCGGCGCAGTTGACCGCGGCACTGGCCGGCGTGGCGCCGGCCGTCGAAGTCGCGGCCACCATTCAGCGACGGAGCGAAGGCAATCCCTTCTTCCTCGGCGAGCTCGTGCGCCACCTGCAGCGCGACGGCATCGACCTGACCGACGCGCAGCCGGCGACGGAGCGCTGGAGGCTGCCGGCGGGGGTGCGGGAGGTGATCGGGCGGCGGCTGGCGCGGCTAAGCGCGGCGGCACAGTCGGCGCTGCAGTCCGGGGCCGTGCTTGGCGACGGCTTCGCCTTTGCCGAACTGCGCGAGACGTGCGGCATCGAGGAAGAGCCGTTGCTGGATACCCTCGACGTGCTGGCAGCGGCCGGCCTGCTACGCGAGGCGGGCCCGGGCTACCAGTTCGGCCACGCGCTGATTCGCGAAACGGTCTACGCCGGGCTGAGTCTGCCGCGCCGCGAGCGGCTGCATCGCCGCGCCGCCGAGGCGCTGGAACGGCTGTACAGCGCCAACCTCGTCCCGCACGTCGCCGCGCTCGCGAGTCACTGGCGTCTGGCCGGCGCCGTGGGCGACGCAGCGAAGGCGCTGGCCTACACGCGGCAGGCGGCGCAGCAGGCCGAGACGGTCTTCGCCTGGGAGGTCGCGGCGGCGCACTGGCAGGCAGCCCTCGCCGCCGTCGAGGCTGGCCCACCGCTCACACCCCTAGAACGCTGCGAGCTGCTGCTGGCGCTCGGCCAGGCGCAGTACCGAAGCGGTGAACTCAGCCTGTCGAGGCGCAGTTATTGGCAAGCTGCAGCCAGTGCACGAGAGGCAAGCGAAGCGGTACCCCTCGCCCGAGCAGCGCTTGGGTATGGCGAATTTGCGGGAAGTTCGGATGCCACCGCCAACCAGATCGCCCTCTTGGAAGAGGCCTTGGGCCAGTTGCCCGAGAAGGACCGCTGGCGAGTGCGGGTGATCGGGCTGCTGGTCGAAAGCCTACCCTGGAGCGTTCCGCCGGAACTTGAGCGCGCCGATGCCCTCAGCCGAGAGGCCGTGGCCCTGGCCCGGCAGCTCGAAGATCCTGCTGCCCTCGCGTACGCTCTTCGGCAGCGGCACTGGCAGCTATTGAATGCTTCTCCAACCGCGGAACGCCGGGACATTGCAACCGAGATGTGTGCAATCGCCGAGAAGATCGGCGATCTAGTGCTTCTCGAATATGGCGAACGCTTCAAGCTGATGAACGCGCTGGAGGGCGGCGATATCGTCGCGGTTGACCAGGCGATTGCGCACCTCACTACCCTCGCCGAACGCGCTCACGACGGCTACTTTCTACCGCAGATCGCGGCATTTCAAGCCATGAGCGCCTTGCTCGATGGACGTTTCGACGAGACGCGGCGCCTCGTCGCCGCGGCTGAGGACTCACGATTCGGGGACGCCGCGAATGCGCCGTTGCTGGGCTGGGTTCGCCGCAATGTGCTCATCACTATCAATCAGCTCCTTGGCGATGATCCCGCCATGCTGGAGGAGGCCACCGAAGGTGTGCGGCTGACGGCAACGCCTCAGCTTGTTCAGGCCAGCCTACTGTTCGCCAGCCGGGGGCAGCACAGCGAGGCGAGGTCGACCCTCACGGAAGTTATCAACAGCAACTATGGCGGCATGCGGCGCAGCGGTGCATGGTCCTTCATGCTCACACGGCTTGCTCAGGTGTGCGCCACGATTGCGGATCGGGGGCTTGCCGTCGAGTTCAGACAGCAGTTGCCGCCGTTCAGCGGCCGCACTGCCATGTTCATGTGGGGCTTCGTCTGTACCGGCGCCGTGGACCACTATCTCGGTCTGCTCGATGCGACGCTGCAGGACTGGGATGCGGCAGAGCGGCACTTTCAGTCAGCACTCGCCCTGAATGAACGGATGGCTGCTCGCCCGTTCCTGGCGCAGACGCAGCGCGAGTATGCTGCGATGCTGCTGCGGCGCGGGCGCCGCGCCGACGTGCCCCGTGCCCGCGAACTCCTCACCAAGGCCATCGCCGCGTATGACGAGCTGGGTATGGGCTACTGGGCTTCGAAGGCACGGGCGCTGCTGGCTGACCGCCGGCTGGCGAGCGCACCGGTGCGGGTTGCCTATCCCAACGGCCTTTCGGCGCGCGAGGTCGAGGTGCTGCGGCTGGCGGCGGCGGGCAAGAGCAACCGCGAGGTCGCAGAGGCGCTGGTGATCAGCGTCAACACCGTGCTGCGGCACGTGAACCACATCTTCGCCAAGACCGGCGCCCAGAACCGCGTCGAGGCCGCCGCCTACGCGCTGCGCCGCGGCCTGGTGGAATGAGGAATGAACCCCCGAAACCGGTTGGTAACTGATCTCTGCTATCGGCCTGCTGTTCCCCGAAAAACTCGCCCATCCGAAAACTGCTGAGACTGACGATGGCGGCCTCTCGCTGCCGATCGAGGATCTGCCCGTACGGCGGCATGGCGCCAGCGGGGCGCCTGCCGCCGCGAACGGGAGGATCCCGCCATGCGCAGCGAGCCTGGATATGGTGAGACCGTCACCACGCCGGCGAACGGTTGGCAGCGACTCGGCAAGGCGCTCCGCGTGGCGGTCGCCGCCGGCGTTGGGCTGGCGCTGGTCGGCGTGCTCAGCGCCGGCGCGGTGTTCGGCGCGCGGCGCCTCGGACCCGGCGCAACGTCGCACCATGCCGTACAGGCGGCGGCCGGCCACAACCCGGCGGCGGCCGTTGCTCCGGCAGGGAACAGCAGCCCCGCGCCGGCAGCGACGATCTATCTTGTCGGATCGCCGGACCAGGCTGCCGTCGCGCAGGCCGGCATCGACACTGCTGAGCAGGAGCGGCTCAAGCTCGGCGGCGCGGCGACCGCGGCCCGGGTGTTTGTCGTCCGTTCGGCCGGTGACGAGGCGGCCCAGCGCAGCATGATCGCCGACGAGAACGGCCTGCGCGCCAGCCTGGGACTGGCGGAGATCACGCTGGTCGATCTGCGCTAGCGCCTCGGCCGGCCCTCATGCTCATCCCACCCCACGCGCCACGCCACACCCGCTACCATAGGCCCGGAGCGGGAGGGGCGAGCGGAATGAACAACAGGAACGAACGGACGGGCGGCGCCCTGGCCGGCGTACGCGTGATCGACTGCACCGACTACATCGCCGGGCCGTACTGCGGCATGATGCTGGCCGACCTGGGCGCCGACGTGATCAAGGTCGAGCCGCCGGAAGGCGACCGCTGGCGGCTGCAAAACCAGATCGCGCCGGGCGAGAGCCGCGGCTTCCTCGGCGTCAACCGCGGCAAGCGCGGCATCGCCGTCGATCTGCGCACGCCCGACGGGCTGGCCCTGCTGCTGCGCCTGCTCGATCGCGCCGACGTGCTGCTCACCAACTTCCGGCCGGGCGTGGCCGCGCGGTTGGGTCTTAGCTGGGAGCAGCTCTCCGCCCGCAACCCGCGCCTGGTCTACGCCGAGAACACGGCCTTCGGCGCGGAAGGCCCGGACGCCGCCCGCCCGGGCTTCGACCTGCTCTCGCAGGCCGCCTCCGGGCTGATGGACTACGAGCGCAAGCTGCGGGACGGTCTGCCATCGCCGATCTCCAGCGTCGCCCTCGCCGACGTGACCGCCGGTATGTTCCTGGCCTACGGCATCGTGGGCGCCCTGTATGCCCGCGAGCGCACGGGACGCGGCCAGCGCGTCGCCGGCAGCCTGCTGCACGCGGCGATCAGCGTGCAGTACCGTCCCTTTCAGTCGATCGAGGCGCGCGACGCGGCGCCGCGCGCCGCCTTCCTCGCCGCGATCGCGGATCCGCCAACGGAGATCCCCGCCGCTGCAGCGGCGGGAGGAACTGCCACGGCCGCGCAGGCCCGCGGCTACGCCGAGATTGCGGCGCTGCGCGAGAGCATGATCGCAAGCCGCCCCGCCGGCAACGCGGGCAACAACTACTACTGCCCGTACGAGACGCGCGACGGCATCGTCTGCGTCGCCTGCCTCAACAACCGCTTTCGCCGCCGCCTGCGTGACCTGCTCGGCATCGACGATGCGAGCGTGGACGGCAACAACTACGCGCCGACCGAGCCCGCGCAGCGCGAGGCCGCCCTGGCCCTGCGGCCCCTGTTCGAGGCGGCCTTCCGCGAGCGCACGACGGCGGAATGGCTGCGCTTGCTGGATGAAGCCGACGTGCCCTGCGCCCCGCTGCGCCTGACGGAAGAGGTGTTCGACAGCCCCCAGGTGACGGCGAACGAGATGATCCTTACGCTGGAGCACCCGGCGCTGGGCACCCTGCGCCAGCCCGCCGGTCCGCTGCGCATGAGCGAAACGCCCTACGGCAGCCGTCGCCCCGCGCCCACGCTCGGCCAGGACAGCGACGCCGTGCTGGCCGAGGCGGGCATCAGCGGCGATGAGATCGCACGGCTGCGCGCCGCCGGCGTGGTGAGGTAAGCGGTGGAAAGCGTGCCCACACGCTGGGACGGTTCTGTACGTCCCTGCTTACGCACATCGGTGCTACGATGTCGTCAGCGATGCTCGGTGGAGATCATCTCATGGCGGCCAGGCGGCTGGTACGGATCCAGGGCGAGGGGAACGTGCCCCTGCCCGCCGATCTCATGCGCAGGCACCACCTGAAGCCGGGCGACGAAGTCGCTCTCGAGGAGACCGACCAGGGGGTTCTGGTGACGTCGCAGGCCGACGGCGGCACGATCAATGCCGAACATGTCACGGCCCTCCACAGGCCTGGTCCGGACGAACTCGCGCGGCGCAAGGCGGCGGTGGAGCGCATTCTGCTCCTCCGGGCTCAGACACCCTCGATCGCGCCGCTAACGACCGCTGACCTCGTTCGCATGGCCCGAGAGGATGCCATCTGGTATGGCGACGACGAGGATTGACCGGCTGGTGGTCGATGCCTCGGTGGCAGCCAAGTGGCACTTACCCGATCGGGATGAAGAACACGCCGACCAAGCCCTCCTCCTGCTCACGCAGTTTCAGGCCGGCGATCTCGAGTTGCTTGCGCCGGCCCATATCCGCTTCGAAGTTCCATCCGTTCTCACGGTCGCGACGATTCGCACACCGTTTCGGTTGACGCCTGAGCAGGCCCAGGCGGCGATCGATGCTTTTCTCGCGTTGCCGCTTGCTACGTACGACGACACCGCCTTGCTGTCGGCTGCCTTCCGGCTGACAACGCGGTACGGTCTTACGTACTACGACGCGGTCTACCTGGCACTCGCCCAGCGTGAACAGGCTCCCCTGGTGACTGCCGATCGCCGGGCGCATGCCCGCATCGCCCAGCTCCCCGAGGTTCTGTGGTTGGCTGACTGGCAGCTGCAAGCCTGAGCGTATCAACCTTCCACGATCGCGTACTGGGCGCCGCGATGAGCCCGGCACCGTTTCTGAGGCGCGGCGTCCCGTTGCGCTCGGTGCTGCGCGGCGCGGCTGTTACACTGTAACCACGTAACCGCCTGCGAGCGCGAATCCCCGCCGTTCGGCGCCGGGAAGGCCGGCCGTGTCCGCTCTGCTCCCTCGCTTCGCCACCCGCGTCCGAGTGCACCGCAAAGTACCCCTCTCCCAATCCTGGGAGAGGGGCAGGGGTGAGTGCCGAACGCCCGGAAGCGCCCGTCGCCTGGCACTTTCCCTCCTGCTCGTCGCCATCTTCCTGCTCGCCGCCTGCGACAACGGCGGGCACAAGAACACGGCGGAAAACCCCGGCGGCTCGCCCGCCGCCGCAGGCGCCGGCGGCGCATCCGGCAGGCCGTTCACACCGCCGCCGACCAAGCCGCCCACGCCGAAGCCCTCCGCGCCCTCCAGCGACACCGTGCAGCAGTTCCTCGCCTTCTGGCAGCAGGCGCAGTACGCCGCCATGTACGACCTGCTCACCGGCGCCGCACAGCAGAGCATCACGCGCGACCGCTTCGTCGCCCGCTACCAGGGCATCGCCGACGAGGCCAGCATCACCGCGATCGCGTCCGGCTTCACGCCGCCCGCGGATAAAAACGCCGATGCCATGCCCGCCACCGTCACCTATACGACCGCGCTCTGGGGGCCAGTGAAGCAGGATCTCACCTTTCAGCTCGCGCACGAGGCTGCCGGCTGGCGCATCCAGTGGACGCCGTCGCTGATCTTCGCCCAGCTCGGCCAGACTAACCTCGTGCACCGCTTCACCGACATTCCCCCGCGCGGCGCGATCCTCGCCCGCGACGGCTCGCCGCTGGCGATCACGGCCGAGGTCGGCCAGGTAGGCACGTCGCGCTCGCTGATGACCAACCCACAGGTGGTGAAGGACCGCGCCGCCGCCGTCGCCCAGCTCGCGCAGAAGCTCGGCCTGAATGCAAGCGACATCCAGGCGAAGATCGACGACCCGAAGACCCCGCCCGACTACTTCATCACACTGAAGACGCTGCCCTACGGCTTCCCCGCCGACCAGCGCAGCGCGATCGAGGCGATCCCCGGCACGATCGTGCAGGACGTGCCGCAGCGCGTCTATCCGCTCGGTCCGGTGGCGGCGCACGTCGTGGGCTACGTCAGCAAGATCACCGCCGACCAGCTCAAGACGCTGAAGAACGAGGGCTACACCGAGGACGACATCGTCGGCCAGACGGGGCTGGAGGCGACCTTCGAGGCGCAGCTCGCGGGCAGGCGCGGCGCGCGGCTGGCGATCGTCACGCCGGACGGTCAAATCGTGCAGGAGCTGGCGAACCGGCCCGGCTCGCCGCCGGCCGAGGTCGTGACCACGATCGACGTGAAGGCGCAGCAGGGCGCATTCGCCGCGCTCAACACCAGTAAGTCCACCGGCAGCCTGGTGATGCTCGACCCGGGCGACAACAGCGTGCTGGCGCTGGTCTCCAAGCCGAGCTTCGACCCGAACTGGTTCGTGCAGGGGCTGACGGACGCGCAGGCGCAGCAGATCTTCGATGAGAACACCAAGCCGCTCCTCAACCGCGTCACGCTGGCGCAGTATCCGCCCGGCTCGACCTTCAAGGTGGTAACGGCGACGGCGGGACTCGAACGCGGCGGGCTGACACCGCGCAGCACGCTGCCCTGCCCGCCCGTCTGGTACGGCCTTGGCCAGAACCTGCCGAAGAAGAACTGGCGGCCGGACGACCTGGGCAACATCACCGTCACCGACGCGCTGATGACCTCCTGCAACCCCGTCTTCTACCAGACCGGGCTGATGCTGGACCAGGTCGACCCGAACATCCTGCCCTCGTTCGCGGCGGCGTTCGGCTACGGCCGGCTCACCGGCATCAACGGCCTCGACGAGGCGGCAGGCCTGGATCCGAACCCCGACTGGAAGCAGAAGACGCTGCATCAATCCTGGTTCACGGGCGACTCGGTGAACATGGCGATCGGCCAGGGCTACCTGCTGGTGACGCCGCTGCAGGTGGCGAACGCCTACAGCGCGATCACGCGCGGCGGTGACCTGCGCAGCCCGCTTTTGGTGCGCGAGCTGCGGCCGGCGGTGGCCGGCGCCCAGCCGCAACAGTTCCAGAGCAAGCAGCTCGGTCAGATCCCGATCTCGCCCAGCACGCTGCAGGTGATCCGCGACGGGCTGACGCGCGTGGCGCAGGATCCGCGCGGCACGGCCTACTCGGTCTTCCAGGGCTCGCGGCTGGACCCGGCGGGCAAGTCGGGCACGGCGGAAGACCAGGGCCTGCAGAACCACGTGCTGTTCGTGGCCTACGCCCCGCGCACGCAGCCGAAGGCTCTCGCCGTGGTCGTGCTCGATTCGGGCGAAAGCGGCTCGCTGGAGGCCGGCCCGATCGTCCGCCAGGCGCTCGAAGCCTACGAGCTGCGGTAGCGGCGCTGGCGGCTACGCGAAGATCTCGCGCACGGGCAGGGTGAAGCCGGGGAGCACGCTGCCTCCGTCCAGCGTGTCGTCTTCGCGCAGGGTGCGGGGCGGCCTGTCGGGTTCGTAGACGGTGACGGTGCGCTGGCGCGGCCGCAGGATCAGGAGCAGCGGCACGCCCGCGGCGCGATACTCGGCGATCTTGCGCTCGATCTTGGCACGGCGTTCCGTAGGCGAGATGACCTCGACGGCCAGGTCGGGAACCAGCGGCAGAAAGCCGTCCTCGCCGGCATCACGCAGGCGCTCGGCGCGCACGAACGAGACATCGGGGCCGAGCAACACGTCCGGATCGCGGTGCAGGATGAAGCCGACCCCCTGGTAGACTTCGCCCGCGTCATTCTGGATCACATGCAGATAAAGCGGCATGAAGGTCGCGCCTGCGACGCGGCCATGGAGTCTGCCCCGCAGTGAAACCGCGATCAGCTCTCCTCGAATGAGTTCATACTCCTCGCCCTCGCAAGCCAGGTGCTCGACATCCTCAACGGTGAACAATTTGATGGCCGTCATCGCACAAGATCCTGCCGACGTGAGCCGCGGTCGGGCCAGTTTTATAGACCGACCAGGGCGCCAAGCTTTCGCTCCACTTCACCCAGCTTTTCGCCGGAGAGTCGCCCCCAGGGCTCGATGAAGCGCTCCTTTGCCGCCGAGCGGATGGCGGTCGCACAAGATCTCGCTCTCCCGACTGAGGCCGCCGTCGGGCGGACGTACACGCACGTGATACGCGATGCCGCGCAGCCGCGACGTGATTGGCAGGACGTTGGCCAGGTCAGCCGGGCCACGGTTGTAACGATTGTCCGAGAGGACGAGCACCGGACGCCGTCCGCCCTGTTCGTGACCGCGTACCGGATCGAGATCGGCAAGCCAGACTTCGCCCCGCTGCAGGTCAGCCATCCTTCTGCTCGCTCTTGAAGTAGGCGGTGCGATCCTCGGTCCAGACCTCGTCCGGGTCCAGCCCATCCATCAAGGTGCTGTCCCAGAGGGCGCGCTCTTCAAGCACCTCCTGCCAGGCAACGGGGGCTGCGCGCAATGCTGCGTAATCCCGGTTTGCCTCCTCAAAGAACCGCTGCCGCTCCTCTTCGCTCATGCGCGCCGCTAGTGGCCGGATCAGCAAACCGTTGGGGCTCTCCTCCGCGATCACCTGGCGACCCTCCGTCAGCCCCAGCTTGCGCCGCAGCGCCGCCGGGATCACGAAGGCGCCGCGGCTGCCGATCACGCCCGTCGCTCGCAACCGTTCCGGCTGTTCGTCCTCTGCGGCGGGCTCCTGCTTGAGCAGTCTCGTACGCATATCGCCCTCCGTCTTTCAGAGTATCAGACGCCGTTCCGCGCCGGCGCGCCATTGGAACCATGCCGCCTATACTGTTCCCTGATCCTATTCCCTAACACCTGACACCTATTCCCTGGAGCAACGATGGACGCCTACACCGCGATCCGCAGCAAGAAGGACACGCGCGCCTTCAGCCCCCGCCCGATCCCCGCGGACGTGCTGCACCGCATCCTGCAGGCGGGACGCATGGCCGGCAGCTCCAAGAACTCGCAGCCCTGCCGCCTCGTGCTGCTGCGCTCGCAGGAGCAGCGCGACGCGATCGCCGGCTGCGGCGACTTCGCCAAACATCTGCCCTCAGCGCCGGTCGCCGTGGCCGTGGTGCTGCTGCCGGGCGGCGGCGCCTTCGATGCCGGCCGCTGCGCCCAGAACATGATGGTCGCCGCCTGGGCCGAAGGGATTACGAGCTGCCCCACCTCGATGCACCACCCCGACTGCGCCCGCGCCGTGCTGGGCCTGCCGGACGACCACCACGTGCAGATCGTGCTGCCCTTCGGCTACCCGGCCGAGGACGCGCCGCCGCGCGAGAGCCGCCCGCGCGTGCCAGTCGAAGATTTCGTCCACGAAGAGCGCTGGCAGCCCCGCGAGTAGCCCCACCACCCGGGGCACGGGCCTGGCCCGGATGCGGGTCGCGCCGACTTAGCTGCCCGGGAGCGCGCGGTCCACGGCGTAGTGGCGCAGGGCCGGGTCGGCATGGCCCGTGGCGATCAGCTCGGCCAGGCATTGCCCGGCGACCGCCCAGTACGGCCCGCCGTGGCCGGTGAAACCCGCGGCCACCAGCAGCCGCTCGCGGCCGGGCAGCGGCCCGATGAAGGGGTAGCTGTCCAGGCTGAAGCCCATGATCCCGCTCCAGCGCCGCGCCACACGCACGCCTGCCAGCACGGGAAAACAGCCGGTGAGAAAGGCGTAGAGCGCGTCCTGGATCTCCGGCCGCAGCTCCTCGGCGTAGTAGCCCTCGTCGCGATCGGCCACAGCCCAGCGGGCGCCGCCCAGCACGATCGCCCCGTCACCGCGCTGGCTCCAGTACTCGTAGCCCCAGTTGGTGCTCATGCCGCGCAGGAAGACGCGCGGCGCCGGTTCGGTGGCGAAGATCTGGCCGCGCACCGGCGCGATGCGCCCCTTCAGCAGGCCCGCGATCAGCGGCGTCCAGGCGTTCGTCGCCAGCAGCACGCGGCCGGCCGCGATCTCGCCGCGGCTCGTTTCGACGGCGATGCGCCCGTCCGGCAGATTGGTGAGCGCGAAGACCTCGGCGCCGGTGAAGATGCGGGCGCCGAGGCGCTGCGCCGCCCGTGCCACGCCGCTGCTCAGCTTCGCCGGGTTCACCAGCGCCGTCTCGGGGTTGTACAGCGCGCCGAGGAAGCGCTCCGGCAGTTCGGCGGCGACATGCTCGCGCAGCTCCTCGCGCGAGAGCAGCCGCTGCGGAAAGCCTTCGCGCTGCAGCGCCTCGCCGCCGGCACGGAGCGATGCCCACTCTTCGGGCGAGGAGGCGATCGTCAGGCCGCCCTGCGTCTCCAGATCGCAGTCGATGCCCAGTTCCTCGATCAGGCCAAGGGCGAGGTCGCGGCCGCGCCGGGTGAACTGCAGCCGCTCGATCGCTGCCTCGCGGCCGTAGCGCTGCACCGCCTCGGCGAAGGCCATGCCCAGGCCGGGGGCGATGAAGCCCGCGTTGCGGCCGGTGGCGCCCGTGGCGATGCCGCGCCGCTCGAGCACGATCGCCGGCAGGCCCCGCTTCGCCAGCCAGTAGGCGACGCTGTTGCCGACGTAGCCGCCGCCCACGATCACCAGGTCGGCCCGCTGAGGCAGCGGTCCTGCTTCAGCGGGCAGGGGCTCGACGCCCCGCAGCCAGTGCAGCGGTTGCAGGGCAGCGCTGGCGGACATCTGCGGCTCCGGCTGCGAATCTCGGCCCAACCATGCTACCGCACACGGCCTCGACCGCGCCCGATAGCTCGCGCGGACGCACACCGCGCCCGCCACGGCAAGCAGCCGGGCGGGCGCGCGCGGGGAGCATGAGACACCAGGTTCTCGCCGGCGGGGCAGCGGTCCGGCCACGCGGCCGCGGTGGAGGTCAGGGGCCGGTGGGACTGAGGCCCAGCTCGGCGTCGGTCTCCACGGTGATCAGCCCGGTGCGGATGGCGTAGTGCACCAGCTCCGCCGTGCCGCGCAACCCCAACTTGCGCACGATGTGCTCCTTGTGCGCTTCGACGGTCTTCAGGCTGATCACCAGCCGATCGGCGATCTGCCGGTTGCTGGCCCCCTCCGCCACCAGTTGCAGAACCTCGCGCTCGCGCGCGCTGAGCGGCGCCGGATCCACCCCGCCAGCACCGCCCAGCGACAGCCCGCGCTCCACCAACTCCTGCGAAAGATAGGGGCGGGCGGCGGATACCGTCTGGATCGCCTGCAACAGCTCCGCCGCCGAAGCGTGCTTGAGCACGTAGCCGCGGGCTCCGGCCGCCAGCGCCGCCCGCACCCGCTCCTCCTGGCCGTAGCCCGAGAGCATCAGCACCTGCGTGCGCGGCAGCCGCTGACGCAGCACGGCCGTGGCGGCGATGCCGTTTAGGCCGGGCATCGCGGTGTCCATCAACACCACGTCGGGCTGGAGCGCCTCGCAGCGGTCGATCGCCTCGCGGCCGTCCGCGGCCTCGCCCACGACGGACACCTGCGGCTGGGCGGAGAGCAGCAGGCGCAGGGTCTCGCGCAGCAGCGCATGGTCGTCACAGATCAGCACCCGGATGCTTAGCGCCGGTCGCCGCTCGCCAGCCCGCGCACGGTCGCCGAAGCCGGGTTCGGACGTTCCCGCCATGCAGGTCCTCCTGGCGCCGTCCCGCCGCGCGAGCTGCGGCCCACCTGGCGGGAATCTCTATCCGGGTATACCCTACCTCGTTGCAGAAGTCTAGCGTTATGTCGGATCTTCACCATAAATGCAAGACCATAACAGCCATAACGCCGGGCAGCGGCCATTATGACGACCGTGGCGTCCAGCTCACGACGGCTACGGCGGCCGGCTCCCAGCTCAGCGCGTAGCGGCCGTCGCGTTGCTGCGTGCGCGCGGCCACCAGCGTTTGCAGCCGCTGATCGGCGGCGGAGCCGGGCTGCACCCAGGTTTGCCGCCGCGCCAGCGCCAGCACCTGCTCGGGGCTGGCGTAGCTTTGCGGACTGCGCTCGCAAAGCCGGACCTCAAACAACCGCCCGCGCGCCAGCAGCAGCGCCAGGAACTCGGGCAGCGCCGGCAGCGCCTCTCGCGGCTCGCCGTGGACCTCGGGCCAGAGGGCATCGAGCGCGAAGCTTGGCGGGCGAGCCAGCAGCACCGCCACGCACAGCCGCCGCGCCGCGGCCTCCATCGCATCGAGAAAGGGGCCGATCGGCCCGACGTCATAGCCCACGTGGGCGATCAGCGCGACGTCGGCGGCAAGGCCGGCAGCGCCCTCCGGCCAGCGCCGCCGTTCGATGCGCACGTTGGCGATGCCGTGCTCGGCCATGCCCTCGCGCAGCACGCCGATCATGCCGTCCGAAGGCTCGACGGCGATCACCTCGCGTGCGGCCAGGGCCAGCGGCAGGGCATAGCGGCCGCCGCCCGCGCCGATGTCCAGCCAGGTGTCTTCCGGCCGCGCCAGGCCGCGCAGCAGATCGAGCGCAGGCTCGCCCGTGCGGCGCGGATCGGCGCGGAACATGCTGGCCACGGGCGCATAAAGGTCGCCGTCGCCCACCTGGCGGAAGCGGTCGACCTGGACGCCGTTGGCCCGCACGCGCCGTGCCCATTCCGCCTGCGCCTCTGCAGCCGTGGGACGAAGCGGATTCATCGGCAACTCCTTGTTGCACGCGGTCAGTCCCGATACGCCCTGCCGTGTGGCAGCACGCGCAGGATGCGGACGGTGTTGAGGTCGTCGGCGTACACGAATCGCACGCGGATGTCGCCCACCCGCAAGCGCCACTCGGCAGGCCACACGCCATGAAGGCGAACCATGTCTCCATGGCCGGACTCTACAAACGCGGCGATCGCCGCACTCACGCGCTGAGCGGCCGTACGGTCGAGCTGGCGCAGATCGCGAAGCGCGCTGTGTCCACTCCTCCCGCCGGCTCAAAGTCCAAGCTCGCGGCGTGCCTCGGCGCCGCTGATCACCCGGCCTGAGCGCAGATCCTCGTATGCCTCGGCGACTGCCTCGCGCTCCTCCTCGGTCTCGGGTTCGTCGTCAAACGGCGCGGTCAGCAGCCGCTGCCGAACCGGATCGAGCCCCTCCTGCAGCCAGGCGACCAGTTCGCAGAGCTGGTCGAACGGCAATCGTTGCTTCAGCTCCTGCGCAAGTTGCTCCGGACCCTGCAATTCCTCCAGCCGCCGCGCCGCTGCCTCGGCCAGCTCATCGGGCAGGCTGTCGATCAGCCGGTACAGATCCGCCATGGTTGTCATCAGTTGACGTCCTCGAGGGAAACATGCACGCTCCGTCTCTCTTGATAGTATGCCGTAGCGAGCGCGGATGCCCTGCTCTTCGTCTTCTATTCCCTATTCGCTACCCTCGATTCCCTCGTCGGGCGGCCTGATCGCACGGAACTGCCAGAGCAGCACGATGTCGTACGTGCCCTTGAGCAGGCCGCCGGCGATGAGCGGCCAGCCAAAGGACGAGCGGCTGAGCATGGCCCCGGCAAGGAGCGGCGCACAGGCGGCGGCCAGGCTGCGCGGCACGTTGGTCACGCTCGCCGCGGCGGCGCGCTCCGCCGGCGGCACCACGGCCATCACGTACGACTGGCGCGCCGGCACGTCCATCTGCGAGAGCGAGAAGCGCAGCAGCAGCACCAGCACCGCCAGCGGCGCGGTGGGCATCAGCGCCGCCAGCAGCAGCAGCACGTTGGAGGGCAGGTGCGTGTAGACCATCGTGTTGATCAGGCCGATGCGCGCCGCCATGTTGGCCGAAAGCAGTTGCGAGAAGGCCGCCAGCAGCCCCGCCGCGAAGAACACCGCGCCCACCGTCGCCACCGGCAGATCGAAGCGGCGGAACAGCCACAGCACCAGCAGCGACTGCACCACGAAGCCGCCGCCGAAGGTATCGAGGCAGAAGGTCGCCGCCAGGCGGATAACGATGCCGCGCGACTCCTTCAGCGCGCCGGTCTTGCCGTCGCCACGCGCCGTCTCGATACCGGCGGAAAGGCCGCGGTAGACCAGCGCCGAGGCGATCGCCACGCCGCTGTAGAGCACGAAGCCGGAGCGCTGCGCCGCGGTCAGGCTCCAGCCCTCGTGGTGCGCCAGCAGCACCGGCACGCCGCTGACCAACGCCCCGAAGGCGCCGGCGAGCGTGCCCGCGAGGTTGTAGCGGGCGAAGATCGCCGTGCGGTCGCGGCCCTGCACGGTCTCCGAGAGCACGGCCTGTTCCGTGGGCAGGAAGAGGCTGACGTCGCCCGCCGAGGGGTTGAGCGTGCCGGCGATCGCGATCACCAGCAGCGGCCAGAAGGTGGTGACGCCAAGAAAGCCCAGCCCGGTGGCGAGCATCAGCGCCGCGCAGCCGAGCAGCAGACTGCGCCGTCGCAGCCGGTTGCCGAACAGCCCCACGCCCAGGGTCAGCGCCGCCGAGCCGAGCAGCGTGCCGGTGACGATCGCGCCGACCTGCAGCGGCGAAAAGCCGAGGTCGGTGAGATAGCTCGCCAGCAGCACGGAGACCACGCCGTCGGCGAAGCCGCGCAGGGCGCGCGTGGTCAGCAACCGGCGAGCGTCGGCGGTGGCGCTCGGCGGCAGCAGCCGTGGCGGGGTCAGCAGCGAACGCGCGGCGGGCAGCGGCGGCCTCCTGCGGCACGGCGGCGTGGTCCGGGGAATCTATTGTAGCTGCGCGGCTATGGCAGGAGCAGCGGAAGCGCTGCGCCACCGCAAAGGCAGCCGGTGCACGCCCCTACCCTGGTTCGCCTGTGCGCTCGCGAAGGCCGTCGTGTACCGTGGGAGACCGGGCGAGGCGATCGGCTGCGGCCGGCTGCAGGCGCACTCGATCGCGGGCCGGTCCTGAACCCGCCGAAGCGAGGCGCACTATGCCTGGTCCTCTGCACGGATATACGGTGCTCGAACTCGGCCGCGGCGTGGCCGCGGGCTACTGCGGCCGGCTGCTCGCCGGCTTCGGCGCCACCGTGATCAAGGTCGAGCCGCCCGGCGGCGATGACGCCCGCCGCATGCGCGTCGTGCCCGGCGCGCCCTTGCCCAACCCCGAAGCCGCCCCCGCCTTCCTCTATCTCGGCATGGGCAAGCGCAGCCTCCTCGCCTCGCCGGACGCCGCAGGGGACGCGGCGCGCCTGCGCGAGCTGGCCCGCGGCGTGCAGGCGGTGATCGTGGACCGCCCGCCCGCCCGGCTGGCGCCTGCCGGCCTCGACTACGACAGCCTCAGCCGCGAGCACCCCAGCCTCGTCTACACCGCGATCACGCCGTTCGGCGCCTGGGGGCCGGCGGCGGGCGATGCGGCGGAGAACATCACCGTCTTCGCCCTGGGCGGGCAGATGAGCATCAGCGGCGAGCCCGACCGCGAGCCGCTTTGCACCGCCGGCGAGCAGGGCTGGTACCAGGCAGGCCTGCACGCCTTCGCTGCCACGACCTTCGCGCTGCTCGGCAGCCAGGAGACGGGGCTCGGCCAGTTCGTGGACATCAGCGCGGTCGAGTGCATGGCCGGGGCGCTGGAGGGCTTCGGCCCGGCGGCGCACTTCAGCGGCATGCCCACGCCGCGCACCGGCAAGGCGCGCTTCGCGCTGATGGGCATCTACCCGGTGCAGGACGGCTATGCCGGCATCTTCACCTCGCCGGGGCAGGTGCCGATCTTCGCAAAGATCCTCGACCGGCCGGATATCGCCGCCGACCCGCGCCTGCAGACCTTGCTCGGCCTGGTGCAGGCCAACGATGAGATGACGCCGATCGTCGAGGACTTCTTCAACGGGCGCACCAAGGCCGAGATCCAGCGCCTGGGCCGCGAGACGACAATGACGATCGCGCCCGTGGCCTCGATCGCGGAGACGGCCGCCAGCGTCCAGCTTGCCGCCCGCGACTTCTTCGTGGAGCTGCCGGCCGGCGCGGGGCACAGCGTGCGCGTGCCCGGCCCGCTCTTCCGCATGAGCGCCACGCCGTGGCAGTCGCGCCCGGCGCCGCGCCTGGGCGAGCTTGGCTGGGAGGAGGCGGCGCGCCTCGTGCGCGAGGCAAGACCGGCGCCGGCCCGGCCGCGCCCGGCGCGGCCGGGCCGGCTGGCGCCGCCGCAGGTCAACGTCTTCACGCAGGCGGGGGCGCAGCCCGTGCCGATCATGCGCGACCGGCCGGAGGGCGGCCTCTTCGCCGGGCTGCGCGTGCTCGACTTCACCGCCTACTGGGCCGGGCCATACACCACCAAGTGGCTGGCCGACTTCGGCGCCGAGGTGATCAAGGTCGAGCCCGTCAACCGGCTGGACCTGGTGCGCAACGTCTCGCAGGACTTCAGCTTCGCCCGGCCCTACGACGTCAGCGCCTACTTCAACGACTACGCCCGCGGCAAGCTGAGCATCGGCGTGGACCCCGCGCAGCCGCTGGGCAAGCAGGCCATCCTCGATCTCATACCGCACTGCGACATCGTGGTGGAGAACTTCAAGGCCGGGCGCATGCAGGCGATCGGCCTGGGCTACGACGTGCTGCGGACGCTGCGGCCCGACCTGATCATGGTCTCGATCTCCGGCTACGGGCAGGATGGGCCGGACGCGGGGCTGGCCGGCGTGGGCACGAACATGGAGCAGCTCAGCGGGTTGGCGTCGTTGAATGTCTACTCGGACGCGCCGCAGCCCTACAACAGCGGCATCGCCTACGGCGACCCCAACGCCGGCTGCGCCGGCGCGGCTGCCGTCGCGATGGCGCTGCTGCACCGCAACGCCACCGGCGCGGGGCAGTACGTGGACATCTCCGGGCTGGAAGGGCTCGTCTCGCTGATCGGCGAGCAGTTCACGGCGCTCTCCCTCGGCCTTGAGCCGCGGCCCAAGGGCAACCGCCATCCCGACATGGCGCCGCACGGCTGCTATCCCTGCGAGAGCCGGCCCGCGTCCGGCGCGGCCATCTCCGAAGACCGCTGGGTGACGATCGCAGTGCAGGACGACGCGGCCTGGCAGCGGCTCTGCCGCCTGATCGAGCGCGAAGACCTGGCGCAGTATCGCACACTGAAGCAGCGCCGCTCCGTCGAGCACGACCTGGACGCGGCGATCATGGGCTGGACAGTGTTGCGCGAGGACTACGCGGCCGCGCGCGAGCTGCAGGCCGCCGGCATCGCCGCCGCGCCCGTGCTCACACCGCGCGATCTGCCGGCCGATCCGCAGCTACGCCTGCGCGGCTACTTCGAGACGGTGGACGACCCGGACATGGGGCCGTGGCCGCACGACGGCGTCGCCTGGCGGCTGAGCCGCACACCCGGCCGGGTGCGCGGTCCGGCGCCGCGGCTGGCCGAGCACACGCGCGCCGTGCTGGCGAACGTGCTCGGCTATTCCGCGGAGCAGATCGACGAGCTGTACCGCGCCGGCGCGGCTGGCAGCGCGCCGGCGCGGGGTTAGCCGCCCGGCTCCAGGATCTGCAGCTCGGCCTCCCAGCTCACCGGCAGCGCGTCGCGCACGCTGTTCGAGGCCGGACAGGCGGCCTCGTGCCGTGCCAGCGCCCGCCTGGCCGCCGCTTCGTACTCGGGCGCTAGCGGCAGGGCGTAGCGCGCGTGGACGCTGGCCAAACGCACACGGCCTCCGCGCAGAACTACGCGGCCGCAGACGAGCGCCTCCAGCCGGGCCGACGGGATATGGCGCGCCTCCAGCGTGCCCTGCAGCGTGCCGGCCAGTCAGCCGGCCAGCGCCAGCACGAGTTGGTCCAGCGCCCGCACACGCACGATGCCCTCGCCCAGGTCCGGCGCCGTTTCGACGGGCGGCAGCGGCGTCAGCTCCGGCTCAAAGACGCGGCCGAAGATCGCGTGCGCTGTGGGCTCGGCGGCGCCGCGTGCCCGCACGCGGGCGAGGTAGAGCAGCCGGTCGCGTGGGTCGGGCGCGGGCGCCGCTGAGGCGATGTGCAGGACGCGCCCACGCTCAGGCATCAGGCGGGCACGGCGGCGATCACGCCGGTGAAGCAGCCGGCCAGCGCCGCGGGATGCACGTAGAGCACGCGGCCGGCGTAGCCCGCGCCCGCCTCGCCGCTGAAGCGGACGTCGCGCGCCTCCAGGCCGCGGCGGGTGGCGGCGATGTCGTCGGTGTCCAGCGTAATCATGTAGGCGCTGGGACCGTGGCGTTGCCAGAAGCGGCCCATCGCCGTCTGCGGCCGGTGCACCTGCGCGATCTCGATGCTGTCGGCGGCGAAGCCCTGGCCGTAGTAGAGCGTGCGGCCCAGGTAGCCGTATTCGTCCTGGCGAAAGGACTCCTCGCGCACCGGCCGGCCGAACAGCCCTTCGTAGGCCGTGGCGGCGCTGTCGCGGTCCTCCACCAGGTTCGTCGCCTGCCAGACGCCGAGGTAGGGCGAGTTGGTATCGACTGGCTCGGGGCCGCTGCCGCTCTCCGTCAGCCAGACGGTGAGGCCGGGTAGCTGCTCGCGCTTGAGGCAGACCAGCTCTTCGTCGCCCAGGCGCAGCGGGTGCGCCTGCCGGCCGCACTGCTCCACGCGCAGGCGGGCATCGGCCAGGCTGTTGACCTCCAGGCCGATGCCGTAGATGCCCTGGCCGTGCTGATGCAGGAAGCGCGCCACCGGGCCGTCCGCCGACGGCTCGAGCAGTTGCACCCAGGCATCGCCCAGCGGCAGCGCCTCGCTCACGGCGCCAACGTCGGGCACGGCGACGCGGCGGCCGCGGCCCAGGCCCAGTCCCCGGCCGAACGCTGCCGCGCCCGTCTCAAGTGAGTGGACCGCGACCAGCACGCGATTGATGCGCCGCACCATCGTCGTCGCCTTTCGCTGCCTGCCGGCCTCGCCGGTGCGCCCTCTATTGTGGCACGCACGGCAGACGGGCGGGAGAGCGAACCTGCGAGGCAACCGTGCGAGCGGCGTCGCAACGGACGAGGCCGCCCGTTCGGGCGGCCTCCGCTGCGAGCGATGCGGCGAGATTGGACTAGGCGCGATGGCGGCGCAGCAAGACGCCGGCTCCCGTGAGCACGATGCCCGCGAGCACCAGGGCGCCGAGCAGCGTGGCGGTGGGCACCGAGTCGCCGCTGTTGGGCAGGTTGCCGGGCGCGGCCGTGCCGCCGGTGCCGGCGCCCGCGGCCGGCGAGGGCGCGGCGGCTGCCCCCGCCACCAGCGGGGTCGAGATCGGCGCACAGATCACGCCGGAGCCGACGTTCGGCGCGGTGCCCTGGTGCACGTTGACGTACCAGCCCTTCGTGGGGATGCCCTTCGACGGATCGATCGTGATTGTTGTGCTCGACGTGCCCTTGCCGCTGGCGTCCGCCTTCACATCGTTGAAGGGATAGACGACGGGGCCGCCGGAATCGCAGCCGGCAATCGGTGTGCCGGTGCCGGGACTGTGGATATGGTCGGCGCGGTCGTCGTTCGGCTTCAGACCGTTGACCGTAACATCGACCTTCACCTGGTTGCCGCCCAGCGGCGTGAAGGTGACGGAACCGGAAAGGGATGAATCGCCGGTGGGCACCATCGGCACCGTCGTCGGCGCGGTTTGCGCCATCACGGCGAGTACGCCGCCGGTCACCAGCATTGCGGCGACCGTGCCGATCGCCAGCAGTTTGCCGAGCTGTCTGCGCACCATGCACACTCCTATGCTGTGCCCGTCCCTGGGCGATTCGGCGGCCCGTCCTGGACCGTCTCCAGCAACATACGACAGGTAACGTAGCGCAGATCAGATGCGGACTCAATGTCAATGAGGAGTACAACGCGCGTAGCCGGCCCATTGCTCCAGAGAATTGCCATCTTTGTGGCATTACGGTCCGACAACGACACGTCCGCGCATACCGGGATGAATCGTGCAGTAGTACGCGAAATCGCCGGCGGCCGGAAAAGTCAGCGTGGCGCTCACGTCCTCCTCGATCACGCCCGAGTCCATGCTCGTGTCGTCTGTCGTCACGGTGTGCGCGTCGGCATCGTCGTTCTGCCAGGTGACGGTTGCGCCAACGGACACGCGAATCACCGGCGGCATGAAGGTGAAGCCGCTGATGCGCACACGCGTCTGCGCCACACCCTGGCCGCGCGGCGGCGGCGCGGAGGGCGGCGGCATGAACGCCTGCGCCGCCGCATCGGCATCCACGCTCTGCGTCAGGTAGGCGAAGAGGCCGTCCTCGATCGTGAACGAGTCGTGGCCGTCCAGGTAGCCGCGCAGCCAGCCGGGCGCGGCGCGGAAGCGCCAGTCCACGTCCACGTAGGGGTCGCTCTCGGCGACGTTGCTCGTCTCGATTGTGAAGCCGGCGAGCGGCGGCAGCTTCTGGTAGAAGGCGAGGATGCCGCCGGCGCCGCTGCCGCCCGTGACCAGCGGCGAATCGATGCCCGCGTCCGGCGTGAAGAAGGCCGGCAGGGCGCCGAAGTCGCCGCTGTTGACGGCGGCGGCGAACGCCTGGTAGTAGGCGGCGACGAGCTGCTGCGGATCGGCGATCGGCGGCCGCGGCGCCGGTGTGACCTGGGCGATGTACGGCGGGGCAGCCTGTACGCGGTGCGGCGCACGGCCAGCGGCGCCGATCGCCGCCAGCAGCGCCAGCGAGCCCACCAATGCCGGCACGATCGTGCGGCTCATCCGTTTCTCCCGCGGGAGGCAGAAACATCGCTCAGTATCGGTCAACACGAGCGTCGCCGCGAGCGGGTTGCGTACCCAAGCGTTACGCTGCTGACGCCGCGTCCGCAAGCGGCTATGGTGGGGCAGGCCACACCCGGCCGCGGAGCAGAGACGATGAGCGAAAACGCAGCATCTGCCACGAGCGCAACGAGCCTTGCCGCGCGCTTCCAGCCCTCGCAGCAGGCGAGCGACGACCTCTGGGAGGTGCTCTACACCACCCGCGCCATCCGCCGGCTGAAGCCCGACCCCGTTTCCGACGAGGTGCTCTATCGCCTGCTTGACACGGCGATCCGCGCCCCCAGCGGCGGCAACCAGCAGGGCTGGCGCTTCATCGTGATCCGCGACCGGGCGACGAAAGAACGGCTGGGCGCGCTGTACCGCGAGAGCATCGAGGGTTTGTTCGCCAGCGGCTACGGCCAGGCGCCGCCCGGCGTCACCTTCACGCCGGCGCAGATCGAGGCGACGGAGAAGATGCGCAGGTCGGCGCAGTACCTGGCGACGCACTTCGCCGAGGCGCCGGTCTACGTGCTGGGCTGCATCCGCGCGGCGGTGAATCCGGGCATCACCGCGGGCGCCAGCATCTACCCGGCGATCTGGAGCCTGCAGCTCGCCGCTCGGGCGCTGGGCCTGGGCAGCACGCTGACGACGGTGCACCGCACGCGCGAGGCGCAGGTAAAGGAGCTTTTGGGCGTGCCGGAGGGCTTCGAGACGGCGGCGCTGATTCCGCTCGGCTACCCGCGCGGCCGCTTCGCCCCCGGCCCGCGCCAGCCGGTGGAAGCGGTCAGCTTCCTCGACCGCTGGGGCGCGGCCTTCGAGCAGGGCCGGGGCTGAAGCGGCCGGAGCGCGGCGTCTCGCCTGCCGGCGACGGCGACCGATCGCGCGTTGCCGCGGAGCACGGCTCGCAGCCGATGCTCGGCGCGTGGGCGCTGGTCACGCAGTGCCGCAGGCGTATACTTCGGGTACTGATTCGAGGAGCATCGAGAGCACGTCAGATGGCGTCTCCGCATCGGCGCCCGTCCGCCGCTGTGACCGGTCCGTGGACCAGCCATGCCTTGAGCTACGTGCTGCCGCTGCCGCGCACGCCGCTCATCGGCCGCGAGCAGGAGCTGGCAGCGGTACAAGCGCTTCTGTGCCGCGACGACGCCGGCCTGCTGACCCTCACCGGCGCGGGCGGCTGCGGCAAGACGCGGCTTGCGCTCGCGGTCGCCGCGGCGCTGGCCGAGGACTTCTCCGACGGCGTTGCCTTCGTCCCCCTGGCCGCCCTCACGGATCCGGGACTGGTCGCCGCATCGATCGCCCGGGCGCTGGGGGTGCCTGAAGCGGCCGGGGTCTCGATTACGGAGCGCCTCACCGCGTTCCTGGCGCCCAGGCGCCTACTCCTGCTGCTGGACAACCTCGAGCAGCTGCTGCCCGCCGCGCCGATCGTGGCCGAATTGCTGGCGTCGTGCCCCGGACTGACCGTGCTGGCGACCAGCCGGACGGCGCTGCGCCTCTCTGCTGAGCAGGAATTTCTCGTCCCGCCGCTTGCCTTCCCGCCAGAAGACGCCCCACTCGCGGTTGAGAGCCTGGGCCAGGTGGCCGCCGTGGCGCTGTTCTGCCAGCGAGCCCGCAGCGTGGGCGGCGCTTTTCGCCTGACGGCGCAGAATGCCGCGGCCGTGGCGGAGATCTGCCGCCGCGTGGACGGCCTGCCGCTGGCGATCGAGCTGGCGGCTGCCCGGCTGAAGGTGCTTTCACCCCAGACGCTGCTGGAGCGCCTGGGCCAGCGGCTGCGGATCCTGACGGGCGGCCCACGGGATCTGCCTCCCCGCCAGCAGACGCTGCGCGCGACCCTCGCCTGGAGCTACGAGCTGCTCAGCCCGGCCGAGCAGACGCTCTTCCGGCGGCTGGGCGTCTTCGCGGGCGGCTGCACCCTCGCCGCCGCCGAGCAGATCTGCAACGCAGATGGCGGCCTCGGCATCGAAGTGCTGGAAGGCATCGCCGGCCTCGTCGACCACAACTTGCTCCAGCGTGCGCCCGGCGACGGCGAGCCGCGCTTCGCCATGCTGGAAACCGTGCGGGAATACGCGCTGGAGCGACTGGCGACGAGCGGCGAAGCGGCGGACATCGTCCAGCATCATCTCAGCTATTACCTGGCGCTGGCCGAGGAGGTGGACTCGCATGCGTACGGCGCAGCGTGGGAAAGCTGGTTTGCGAAGCTTGATGCTGAGCTAGACAACCTGCGGGCAGCGCTGCAAGCGGCCATCGAGACGATCGCCGATGCCGAACTGGCGCTTCGCCTGGCAGCAGCGCTGGGAAACTACTGGTGGTGGCGTTCACATGCCAATGAAGGCAGCGGCTGGCTGCGCCGCGTCCTCGCCATTCCCGGTCCGGCGTCGCCCGCGCGTGCCAGGGCGTTGTGCCGCGCGGGTACCCTGGCCTGGGACGCGGGCGAGCTCGAGGTTGCCGTTGGCCTGCTCAAGGAGAGCGCCGCGGCAGTGCAGGAGTGCGGCGACAGTGTCGAGCTCACCTACGTGCTGAGCGAACTCGGCGCCATGCTCCGCGACCAGGGCCAGCGTGTGACCGGCCGCCAAGCCCTCGAGGAGAGCGTGGCACTTGCCCGTGCGAGCGGGAATATGCGGGATCTGCCGCTGGCGTTGGTCCGGCTGGCGGCGCTGCGGCGGATGGCGGGAGATCCGACGGCTCAGGCCATGCTGGAGGAGGGTTGGTGCAGGCCCGCAGGACCGAAAACTGGCGAGCCGTCGGCACTGCGCTGAATTGCCTCGGCGAATGGGCCCGCGAGGCCGGTGACTATCCTCGCGCGCTGGCCTATTACGAGGGCGCGTATGCAACCTGGGGGGAAACGCGGAACCACCGGTCGGCGCTGATGCTTGCAAACCTGGGCTACGCAGCGTTGGGCTGCGGCGACGTCGACCGGGCCGCGGCTTCATTTGCCACCGGTCTCACGCTGTCTCGGGAGTTCGGTCTTCGCCGCTGGACGATCGACAACATCGCGGGGCTCGGCGCCGTGGCCGGGGCGCGCGGGCGACACCTGCCGGCGGCCCGTCTGCTTGGAGCGGCCGAAGCCCAGTTTGTCGCCGCCGGCCCGTTCCACAACCCCTCCGATCAGGCGGAATACGACTACACCCTCGGCGCTGCCCGCGCGGCGCTGGGTGAAGCGGCATTTGCCTCGGCCCGGGCCGAGGGTCGCTCGCTGTCCCTGGAGCAGGCGATCGATGAGGCGCTCGCGGCGACCGAGCCGCCGGCAGCTCCTGCTGCCCTTGCCGATCGCTTGTCGGGCCAGCATCGCCACGGCGCAACGCGAGCGCGGTATCCGGACGGGCTCACCGCACGCGAGGTCGAGGTCCTGGGGCTGATCGGCCGCGGCAACACCAGCCGGGAGATCGCCGATCAGCTCGTGCTCAGCATCCGCACCGTCCACCGGCACATCGCCAACATCTACGCCAAGATCGGCGCCCGCGGCCGCGCCGACGCCGTCGCCTACGCGCTGCGCCACCAGATTGCGCCCACCTGACCGGCGCCGCGGGTATTCCCTGCCGGCGAAAGATACATACCCCTGCCTCCCTGGATCTGGGTAGTTGTGCCGACGGCAGCCGCTCCGCGCGCCGCTAGCCTGCCGGTGTGAGGCGGTCCGCGTGGGCCGCGCCGCACAGCGGGAGGGCAGGGCCATGCAGAGCAACCTGACGGCGCACCTGGTTGGCAGCGTTCAACGCATCGGCGGCAACAGGCGATTGCTGGCAACGGCCGGCGCCGCGATACTGGCAATCGCGGCGGGCACGGGCGCCGGCATCTGGCTGAACACCGAGCACGGCGGCGGCAGACACGAGCAAAGTCAGGAAGCGGCGTCGGCAGCGGTCCGGCCAGCCCTCGACCTTCACGGCGCCTTCACGGTCTACCTCGTCGGCTCGCAGGCGGAGGCCGCGGGACTTCAACATGAGCTGACGCGCTTCTCGACCAAGATCGCCGGCGATACTGCGCCGCCGAACGAGGCGATCTTCGTGGCCGGCTCGCCGCAATCGACGGCGGAGACGCGCCGTGCTCTCAAGAACCTGCTGCTGGAATACGGCGGCGGCAACGTGCGGGTACAGGATCTGCGCCACCCCACCGTGGAGAGCAGCAGTGCGCCGGCGCCTGCTCCGCAGACCTTCACGGTCTACCTGGTAGGGTCGCGGACCGAGGCGGATGCGCTGCGGCAGGAGATAGCCTGGCAGGCCTACAAGCTGGATGGCACGACGTCGCCGGCGAACGAAGCGGTCTTGCCGGCCGGCACCGCGCAGGAGCGGGCGGAGGCGTGGCTGTACATCAAGACCCTGACGCTGGACCTCAGCCCACAGCACGTGCGCGTGGCAGATCTGCGGCGGCGCTAAGCGCCCGCGGCCGATCGTCCGGGGCCGCTTCACACAGATGCGACGGCCGCGCGGAAAACCCGCGGCCGTCGCGTTTTCGTATAGCTTCCGATAAAGTGACGCCAATCCGAGGGCGGAGAGGCGGACATGCGCAGCTTCTGGGCGGACGCGACGGACGACCGGCGGCTGCTGCGGCTCGCGGCGCTGGGGCTGGCGGGCGCCGTCTGGCTGCTGAGCATGGCCGCGCCGCGCAAGGCCGGCCTCACGGCTGCGTTCGTGCTGCCCTTCACGCTGCTCGTGCTCGCCGTCGCCCTGGTGGACCTGACGGCGCCCCCGGCACGGGCGGCGCTCTGGCGCCGGCTGCTCTGGCTCGCCGTCGAGCTGGTGCTCTGCTACGAGATCGTGAAGCTGCAGGGCACGCTGATCCGCCCGACCCTGATCTACCTGCTGCCCGCCAGCCAGGCGCTGCTGCTCTTCGGCACCCGCTGGGGGCTGCTGCTCGGCCTCTCGGCCTGGCTCGCCTACCTGGTGAACATCTGGGCCGGCGCGGTGCCGCATCGCCTGGGCGACTTCCCCAACTATTTATCGTTCTTCCTCGCGCCGTACGTCGTCGCCGTCGTGCTGACGCTGGCGGCGTTGCGCCAGGCCGAGGATCGCCGCCGCCTGCAGGCGCTCTACGACGAGCTGCGCGCTGCGCACGTCGAGCTGCAGGAGCTGCACCGCCGCGCGCGGCAGGCCGCCGTGAGCGAAGAACGCAACCGCCTGGCGCGCGAGATCCACGACACGCTGGCGCACTACCTCACGATCGCCAACGTGCAGCTCGAAGCGGCAGAAAAGCTGGCGGACGAGCAGCCGGCACGGGCGCTCGACCTGGTGCGCCGCGCCCGGCGGCTCACGGTCGCATGCCTGCAGGAGGTGCGGCGCTCGGTGCGCGCCCTGCGCGCCGCCTCGCTCGAGGAGCTGGCGCTGGCGGGCGCCCTTCGCCGGCTGTGCAGCGAGTTCGCCGGCAACACGGGTATCGCCGTGCAGGCGGAGATCGACCTGCCGGACGATGCCGTGCTGCCGCCAGAGGCGGCGCTGGCGCTCTTCCGCGCGGCGCAGGAGGGGCTGACCAACGTGCAGCGGCACGCCCGCGCTGCCACGGCCATACTCAGCGTCGGGCGCGGCGACGGCCGGCTCACGCTCGTGCTGCAGGACGACGGCGTCGGGCCGGCGGACGGCGCGGAGCGCGCGGGCGGCTTCGGACTGCTCGGCCTGCACGAGCGGCTGGCGCTGATCGGCGGGCACCTGCGCTTCGGGCGCGGGCCGCAGGGCGGCGGGCGCCTGGAGGTCGATCTGCCCGATCCCGACGGCGCCGGCGGCCGGCCCGCGGCGCTGCCTGCCGGCGAGCCAGTGGAGGACGACACGCCGCGGGCGCAGCCGATCGCCGGCGCGAGGGCCGGGCGATGAGCGCCATACCCACCGAACGGCCGGGCGCCGCGCGCATCCTGCTGGCCGACGACCAGCGGCTGATGCGCGAGGGGTTGCGCACCCTGCTCGAGCTGCACGCCGATCTGCGGGTGGTGGGAGAGGCGGGCGACGGCGTGGAGGCGGAGCGGCTGGTCGAGCTGCTGCGGCCCGACGTGGTGTTGATGGATCTGCGCATGCCCCGCCGCGACGGCGTGACGGCGACGCGGCGCATCGGCAAGCGCTGGCCCGGCGTGCATGTGCTCGTGCTCACGACGTACGACGACGATGAGCTGGTCTTCCGCTCGCTCGAAGCAGGGGCGGCCGGCTATCTGCTCAAAGACGTCGGCTCCGACGCGCTGGCCGAAGCCGTGCGCGCCACGCTGCGCGGCGATTCGCCCCTGCAGCCCAGCGTCGCGCGCAAGCTGCTGCAACGCTTCCGCTCCGCCGGCGGGCTGGCGGCGGGCGACGCCGCGCAGGCCGCGACGTCCTCGTTTCCCGCGGAGACGGAGCCATTGACTGCTCGCGAGCGGGACGTGCTGCGCCTGCTGGGCGGCGGCGCCACCAACCGCGAGATCGCCGTGGCGCTCTCTCTGAGCGAGGGCACGGTCAAGAACTACATCTCCACCGTGCTGGCCAAGACCGGCCTGCACGACCGCACGCAGGCCGCCCTCTTCGCCGTGCGCCACGGCCTGGCCTGACCGGCATCGTCTCTCTCCGCTAGTGGCGCTTCGCCCGCCGCCGCGGCGTCATCCGCCGCAGATCGCTGGCTTTTGACGCCGAAGCATGACGCCGGTCACATCGACGGGCGCCAGTGCATGACCGGCGGCACTGGCAGAGACGGCGCCCATGGCGCGATCGTGGCGGAACGACACAGCGCGCGGAGGTCGTTTGCCACGCGTCTCACCTGGCGCACGCTCCTGCCCCTTTGCCTGCTCGCGAGCGCCGCCCTTGCCCTGCTGCTGAGCCTGCGCCTCAGCGGCGCCGGCAACGCGCGGGCGCAGGCGGAGCCGGAGCCGATCCCGGTCCCTGTCGTGCTGGTCTTTGGTCCGGGCGCCGACCGCACCCAGGACGGCTGGGTGATGATTTCCCGTCAGCCCCGCTCACGGCAGACCGGCGTGCAGATCGAGCTGGCGCCGCTGGTGACGGCGCCGCAGCACGCCGCGATCTACATGGGCCACTGCACCGACGCGGCGCCCGGCGACATCGCCTTCCAGCTCAGCGACGCGACGGCCGGCGAATCGATGACCACGCTCGACACCTCGCGCCGCGGCCTGTTCAACGGCACGATGTCGATCCGCGTGCAGGGCACGGACAGCGATCCCAGCCTGTTCACCGCCTGCGTCGACCTGCCGCTGCGGCACATGGGCCTGGGCAGCGGCCCGCACCGCAACCAGCCCACCCCGCCGCCCGCCGCCGATTGAGGCTTCGGCGAGGGGCAATGGTTGCGCTCCGAGCGGCTATCCACCTGGGTTGGGGACGGCGGGTGACCGGCGCGGCGGCGCGCCGATCAGATCCCGGGAGGGCTGTCTTCACGCATGAGTCCCTCGTTACGCGGTCTCGACTCTCTGGCTGTCGCTTCAAACGGCGCCGGCGGCGTTCGTACCATGGGCGCCGATCGGGCCGGCCGGCAGCCCTGAGGCATGGAACGAGGGCACGAGGGTGCGATCCGACCAGAGCAGTTCACCGCGGCGCTTCGCTCGCACGCGCGCCTCGGCCAGGCGCCGGGCCCGCGCAGCTACGCCGGCGATCTGCTGGTGTTGCCGGCGACGGTGTTCGTGCTGTTCGTGGCCGTGCCGCTCCTCGCCCTCACCTGGCGGGCGGCCCAATCGGGCGCGTTGTGGAGCAGCCTCGCGCAGCCGCCGA
>Ga0209166_10000744_pt1 | contig 31731 bp, 25 predicted proteins | sample Coa_R1_3_FD_187151 | JGI IMG/M metagenome (GOLD analysis project Ga0209166, IMG submission 187151) | Surface soil microbial communities from Centralia Pennsylvania, which are recovering from an underground coalmine fire - Coalmine... | ecosystem: Environmental > Terrestrial > Soil >...
CGATTCTGCAGCAGGTCACCGAGATCATCGTGCTGGAAATTCAGAAGACGTTCGATTTCTTCCGTGCCAGCGCGGCGGGAGAGCACATCGAGAAGATCTACCTGGCGGGCGGTTCGTCGAAGGTGCCCGGGCTGGTGGAAGCGTTACGACAGGAGTTCTCGATGCCGGTGGAACTGCTGAATCCGTTCCAGCGGGTAACGCCGCCGGCCGACGGGCACGGGGCGGAACTGGTGGAGGAGAATCCGGGCCAGATGGCAGTGGCGGTGGGTTTGGCCCTGAGGAGCTTTGAATCCCTATGATCAAAATCAACCTGCTCGAAACTGGCAAGGGCAAGCGCGCAAGCAGCGCGGGCCCGTCGATGCCCACGATGGAAATGGGCGATATGGGATCGCCCAAGCTGAAGATCCTGGTGGTGATGGTGATCGTCGGACTGGCGAACCTGGGGTACTGGTACCGCTTGGACCACCTCTCCAAAGAGATTGCCTCCAAGATGAAAGTCGCCGAGCAAAAGAACCGCGAGCTGGCCGACGTAAAAGCGCGCTATATGGAGCGGCAGACGCAGGCCAACGCCTACAAGCGGCGGGTGGATGTAATCGATCAGCTGCGCGCCAACCAGAGCAGTGGCCCGGTCAACCTGATGGCCATGATGGGCGAGACGGTGAACAACACGGAAGCCGTCTGGCTGAACAAGCTTGACGATACGGGGCCGCAGGTAAACCTGGAAGGCACCGCTTTGAGCACCGATGCGGTGGCGAATCTGATTGCTAACCTGCAAAAGACAGGATTCTTTAAGAACGTCGAGATCAAGGAAACGTATCAGGACGAAAGCGTTAAGGACATGCAGGCGTTCCAGTTCATCCTGACCTGCGAGAAGGGAAAGTCGTAGAGGCGGACCTATGGCGAACTTTAGCGAATTATCCGGGATCAAACAGTGGGGAGTGGTGATTCTGGGGGGAGCAGTCGTTACTGCGGCGCTGTACTTCCTGGTGTTCAAGAGCCAGGACCAAAAAAACACCGCGGACCAGCATGCCCTGGAAGACAAGATCAAGGAAAACAATGAACTGGAGTCGTACCGGCCGAAGCTGAAGCAGATCGACCAGCAACTAGCGGAACTCAAGCAGCAGCTCGACATCGAGCAGCGCATCGTTCCCGACGAGAAGCAGGTCGACACCTTCATCACCATGATGGATGGGGAGGCTCAGAAGGCAGGCGTGGAGCTGCGGCGATATCTGGCCAAAGACGTGAAATCGCAGCAGTACTACTCGGAAGTGCCTTTCGACCTTGACATCGATGGGCCGTACTATTCGGTGCTCAATTTCTTCGACCGGGTGAGCAAGCTGGAGCGCATCGTCAATGTGAGCAATTTGATGGTTGCGACCACCAAGAACCCGAGCGCGGCAAAAACCAAGCACACGTACCAGTACGCGCCCAATGAGAGCATTGTCGCGACGTTTACGGCAACGACATACTTCAGTCACGATTTGACACCTTCCGCGGCAGGCGCCGGAGCAAAACCCGGAGCGCCGGCGGCGAAGAAGTAGGGACGGCTATGAAGCTGACGACAGTCATTGTGGCAATGGCAACGATGGTGGGCGGGGCTTGGGGACAGAACCCGGACGCTATCGACAACGCGCGCAGCGTAGCAAAAACGCTGCAACAACAGCAGGCAACCGATACCAAGGCTCCGGCCGCAAAACCGGCTCCCGGCGCGCCCGCTCCTGCAGTCAAACCAGCGGCGATCCCGGGGCAGAAGACAGCCTCGGTGGCGCCCGCTGCGCCAGCGAAGCCGGCGAAAGCTGCGGCAGCCAAGCCGGACGCATCTGGGCAGCGCAACCAGCTACAGCACGTGAGCGTGGTGCCGGGCACCAACGACATTCAGATCGAAATCAGTTCCAGTGGCGCAGTGACGCCGAAGGTGACCAAGCTGACCTCTCCGGCGCGCGTCCTCGTGGAACTGCCGGAAACCGCGGTGGCTACGTCGCAGAATAAGATTCCGGTGGGCAGCGGCGGCGTAAAGGCTGTACGCATCGGTATGGATGGCAAGACTCCTCCGACCACAAGCGTTGTAGTGGATCTGGAGAAGGCGTTGTCTTATGACCTGGCTCCGGGGCCCGCAGGCAAAGTCGTCCTGATCCTGCATACGCAGGATGCAGGCACGACCGTGGCCAAGAACGCTCCAGCTCCGCTAACCAAGGCTCCGACTGCGGCTTCCGCCGCAAGCGCGAAGCCGGCTGCCACAGCGAAAGTAGCTGAGGGAAAGGCCACGGCTGCGAAGCCGGTTGCGGCAGTGGCTGCAACGAACACTCCGGCCGCGAAGCCGACCAAGGCGGATTCCAAACAACAGGCGAAAACCGTTGTAGCGGCCAAAGCTTCACCTGTGGCTGTCGCTATGCCTGCTGTGACGGCAAAGCCCGCAGCGGCGCCCAAGCCTAAAGAAGAGAAAAAATGGGCAATGACCGGCAAACGAGATCCGTTCTTCAGCCCGGTTGTGCAAGAGCACGGCTCGGGTTGCTCCACCGGAAAGAAGTGTCTGGAGATCGGCACCATCAATCTGCGTGGCGTAGTGAAGTCGGACTCAGGTTTTATCGCGGTGGTGACCAACAATTTGAACAAGGCGTATTTCTTGCGGGAGAACGATCCTGTGTTTAACGGCTACGTGGTGAAGATCACGGGCGACTCGGTGACGTTCCAGGAGACGATCCAGGACAAGCTGGGCAAGTCGTTTACGCGGGAAGTGGTGAAGAGAATTTTCACCCCGGCAGTCTAGGCAGGGCGGCGGATTCCGGAAACCGGAGCGCCGAATTCAAGTTGCAAGAAGGACACGCGGGCCAGGCCCGCGGGTGGGAGAGGCGAAATGCGAAAGCGACAACTGACGATGTTCGGATCGATGCTGGTGGGAATGGCCGTGGCGGCCTCCGCCCAGACAACCAGCCAGCTCGATCGAGTCAACGTAGTCCGGGACACGGATAACATCCGTGTCGAAATGAGAGCTAGCGGCACCATAACGCCGAAGCTCAGCACTCTGGACTCGCCCGCCCGCGTGGTGGTGGAGCTGCCGGAGACAGTGATGGCGACCGGCCAGAGCCGCATCGCGGTGGGTGCGGAAGGCGTCAAAGGCGTGCGGATCGGCACGGATGGCCAGAAGCAGCATCCGACCACTCGCGTCGTCGTGGATCTGGAGAAGGCATGCGCCTACGATTTGACTCCGGGCCCGGCGGGCAAGCTGGTGTTGACGCTGCATGCCAATACCGTTGCCAAGGGCGCTCCCGCGACCAAGACCGTCGCGGCGAACGTTCCCGCAGAGGTAAAGGCTGAAGCTCCGGCAACCAGCGCCACGAACGCGTCCTCACCCAATAATTTTGTCTTCGTGGAGCCTTCTTATCAGGCTAAGAACGAAGCGAAGAATGACGCCGCGGCGGATGAGCCGACGGCTCGTGCGCAGGAAGCGGCCGCGCGATTCTCCGATAAGACAGCGGTGGAACTGATTCCTGCGAGCGCAAATGCCGCTCAAGCTCAGGCCACTCCAGTGCCCGCCATTACGCCAGCCGTCAATCTGGCGGCCGAGCAGAAGGCCCAGGCGGGGCAGCAAGCCGCTGCCGTCGGACCCAAATACACGGGCGAGCCAATTTCAGTCAACCTGAAGGATGTGGACCTGAAAGATTTCTTCCGGTTGATTCACGAAATCAGCGGACTCAACGTGGTGCTCGACCCCAACGTGCATGGCACGCTGACAATCGTACTGGACGATGTGCCGTGGGATCAGGCCCTCGACATCGTGCTCAAGAACAACGGTCTGGCGCGTGAACTGGAAGGCAATGTCCTCCGCATCGCCACCGTCGAAACTCTCAAGCACGAAGCCGATGCGCGTCGGGCGCAGGTGGAATCGGAGGCCATGGCGGTCGACAAGGTTTCTGTCACCCGCTTCCTGAGCTACGCCAAGGCCAAGGACGTCATTGTCACGGTGAAAAAGTTCCTCTCACAGCGCGGCGACGTGGTGGCCGACGAACGCACCAACGCGGTGATCATCAATGACATTCCAAAATCGATTCCGACGATTGACCGCCTGCTGACGCAGTTGGATCGCAAGACGCAGGAAGTGGAGATCGAAGCTCGTGTGGTGGCCGCAACGCGGCAGTTTGCGCGCGACATCGGCACGCAGTTCGGGTTTGGCTGGGGCGATGGGCACAGCGCCATCGGCGGAGCCTCGGCGGCAGGCACCTCTCCGACCACCGTGGGCGGACTGACACCGGGCTACATCACGCTTGCCGGTTCCGGTACCGGATCTACCATTCCGTTGTTCTCGAACTTGCCCGTAACCGGTCCGACGAGTGGCTTATCGTTCATCAACGCCAGCAACACCGTTCGCATCGACATGGTGCTCACGATGGCAGAATCGCGCGGCTTGTTGAAAGTTCTGTCTCGTCCGCGTGTCGTAACCCAAAACAACATCCAAGCCTTGGTGAAACAAGGCGTGCGCGTGCCGATCGTGACGCAGGCGCAGTTGGGTGGTCCTCCGACCGTCAGCTACGTCGACGCGTTCCTGCGCTTGACGGTGACTCCTCAGATCACCTCAGAGAACACCATCTTCCTGAACGTGGACGTGGAAAACACGACCCCGAACTTCGCGCAGCAGGTGCAGGGCAACCCCGAACTGATCACGCAGCAGGCCACCACGCAGGTACTAGTGACCGATGGCGGCACGGTGGTGATCGGCGGCGTTATCCAGACGCAAAACTCGATCAACATCAACCAGGTGCCGGTGCTGGGCAATATCCCCGTGCTGGGCAACCTCTTCAAGCACACGCAGGTGTCCACCCAGAACCAGGAGCTGATCTTCTTCATCACGCCGCGAATCATTCAGACCTAGCAGGCGTGCTGGAAAATTGAAACCGCCGGCCTGAAGAACCTGTCAGGCCGGCGGTTTTGTTTTTTGCGCGGCCTATGAGCTTTGAGGCGTGAGCTCGAAGCTCGTGAGACCGCTGTTGCACGCTCCTGTTAAACTCACCAGCAATGGATTTCCACGCGCGCCAGAGCAAACTCCGGGAGCATCTTGCGACCACTCGGTTCGACGGACTGCTGATCAGCCATCTTCCCAACATTCGATATCTCTGCGGGTTCACCGGGAGCGCTGGCTTGCTGCTGGTCGAAGCGGGAGGCAGCGTCTTTTTTACTGACGTTCGCTACGACACGCAAGCGCACGAGGAAATCAAGGCTGCGAAAGTGGTGATTGCAAAGAAATCCTTATTCTCGGCAGTGGGTGAACTTCTTATCCGCAGAAAGAAACGTGCTCGTGGTTGGACTATCGGCATCGAGGCCGAGCATTTCACCGTCGCCGAGAAGAAGCGGTTCGCCAAGCTGCTGCCTGCTGGCGCAATGCTGAAGGATGCACCTTCCATCGTTGAGCGGGCGCGGATGGTGAAAGATGAAGACGAACTGCAGCGGATCCGGAGTGCGGTAGTGCTAGGCGCGAAATTATTTGAGCGAGCGATGCAGTTCCTGCGTCCCGGGGTCAAGGAAGTGGAGGTTGCCGCAGAAATGGAGATGGCGGCACGCCGGGGCGGAGCGGAGGAGATGTCGTTCCCGACGATTATTGCTTCCGGAGCAAGATCGGCGCTGCCGCACGGGCGGGCTTCGGGCGCGCAGATTACTCCAAACTCGTTCGTGGTCTGCGACTTCGGTGTTATACTTTCGGGTTATTGTTCGGATCAGACACGCACTGTGTGGGTGGGGGAAGTCGCTGAAGATGCACGCCGTGCCTATGAGGCCGTGCGGGAGGCTCAGCAGGCCGCAATGGAGAGCGTGCGTGCTGGCATTGCAGTAGGAGAGGTGGACGCGGCGGCCCGTAGGGTATTGCGTAAGGCCGGATTAGGACGTTACTTTACCCATTCGACGGGACACGGCGTAGGGCTCGAGATTCACGAGAGCCCTCGGGTCGCGAATGGGCAGTCGGAGATTCTGCAGCCCGGTATGGTCATTACGATCGAGCCGGGAGTATACTTCCCCGGCAAATGGGGTATAAGAATTGAGGATATGGTAGCGGTCACGGCAGGCGGTTGTGAGGTTCTAACGCCGACTGGCAAGGAATTTCTAACGGTTTAGCCTTCTTAGATAGAGCCGCGCAAAGAACCACGGCTTCTTCGCGCGCCCTCCGGGTGGCGCGGGATAGCAAAAAGTCCCACCCTGCATTGCAGATCAGTTCGAAGATCAGAATGAACCAAAAAGAGCTGAAAGAACTCATCGAATTTCTCATCGAAAAGGATATTGCCGAGTTCGAATTGGAGCGCGGCGATGTCAAAGTCCGGATTAAGCGCGCCGGCGAACATACAGTGATGCATGCTCACACCGAGCCGCGGTTCTTTGCTGTCCCACCGGCTCCTGCTCCCGCGGTTGAAATTGGGGGAGTTCCTATGGCCGGGACGGCTGCAGCGGCGCCGCCGGCGACTCCCGCGCAACCCGCTGTTGAAGAGGGATTGCACACGGTGAAGTCTCCGATTGTCGGAACTTTCTACGAGGCCCCCTCGCCCGGCGCTCCGCCCTTCGTGAAGGTCGGGGACGCCGTTGAAGTCGGGCAGGTGTTGTGCATTGTTGAGGCCATGAAGTTGCTCAACGAAATCGAGTCGGACATCGCCGGGGAAATCGTCAAAAAGCTGACAACGAATGGTCAGCCAATCGAGTACGGGCAGGAATTATTTGTGATCCGGCCGAAGAAGTGAAGATGGGACTTCCAAGCGCGCTTCTTGCGCGCCTTTTTGTGCTTACACAGAGTCAGATCGTGCCCGACGCTATTGTGGATGTTCGATTATTGAATGAAATTCCCTCATCGCTAGATTTTATTCAACAATCAAAAATCAACAATCAACAATTCGTAATCGCTGAAAGCTGATTCATGTTCAAAAAGATTCTGGTTGCCAATCGCGGGGAAATTGCACTGCGGGTGATCTGCGCGTGCAAAGAACTCGGCGTGCGTACGGTCGCCATCTACAGCCAGGCCGACCGCAATTCGCTGCACGTTCGCTTCGCAGACGAGGCGATCTGCATTGGGCCGCCCCAATTGGCACAGAGTTATCTGAATATCCCCGGAGTCATCAGCGCGGCGGAGATTGCCAATGTCGAGGCCATCCACCCCGGCTACGGTTTGCTGGCGGAGAACGCGAATTTCGCCGAAGTCTGCGAGATGAGCGGGATCAAGTTTATCGGGCCGCGGCCCGAAGTGACGCGGTTGATGGGCGAAAAGGAGAAAGCGCGCGCCGCCATGAAGCAGGCAGGCGTGCCGATTCTGCCCGGGTCTGACGGAATTGTCGCGTCCGACGGCGAGGCCATTGAGTGGGCGCGCCAGGTTGGCTTCCCCGTGATTGTTAAAGCTTCCGCGGGAGGCGGTGGGCGAGGCATGCGCATCGTCCGCAATGAAGAGGAACTGCCGGGGCTGTTCAAGGCGGCCCAGGCAGAGGCTGCGGGCGCGTTCGGCAATGGCGATTTGTACATGGAGAAGTACGTTGAGCATCCGCGGCACATTGAGTTTCAGGTGCTGGCCGACGAGCATGGCAACGTCGTGAGCCTGGGCGAGCGCGAGTGCTCGATCCAGCGCCGGCATCAGAAGTTGCTGGAAGAGTCGCCTTCGACGCAGGTCACGCCGGAATTGCGCGATCAAATCGGCGCAACTTTGTGCAAGTCGCTGGGCGCGATCGGATACACGAACGCGGGGACGATCGAGTTCCTGATGGATCAGGAGAAGCGGCTTCATTTCATCGAGATGAACACCCGCATTCAGGTGGAGCACCCGGTCACCGAGATGGTCACCGACGTCGACCTGGTGAAGAGCCAGATCATGATCGCGGCAGGCGCGAATATGCGGGATGTGTTGCTGGGGCCGATCGTTCATCGTGGTCACTCCATTGAGTGCCGCATCAATGCCGAGCATCCAGAAAAATTCACCCCGTCGGCAGGGAAGATCACGGCATTCCATCCCCCGGGCGGCACGGGGGTGCGGGTGGATACGGCGGCATATGCCGAAGGAGTCATTCCGCCTTATTACGACTCTTTGATAGCCAAGCTGATCGTGCGCGCGAAAGACCGTAACGAAGCCATTTCGCGCATGTCACGGGCGCTGGAGATGTTTATTGTCGAGGGCGTGTACACGACCATCCCGCTGCACCGGAAGATTCTGGCCGACCCGGATTTTCGGGCGGGAAATTTCGATACAGGATTTATTGAACGCTTTTTGAAGAAGAACGGCGCCGGCTAGTGCCGAGTTACAGTACCGAGTACAGAGAAAAACCTCCGGTACAACATGATTCAGCTTCCTCGCCTTTACTGCATTGTTGATTCGACGTGTTTCCCCGATACCACCGAGCTGCTCGATTTCGCCGATGCTGTGGTTGCGGCTGGATGCACGCTGCTGCAATACCGCAATAAGAGCTGCAATGCGCGCAAGATGCTGGAGCAGGCTCGGAAATTGAAGACGCATGTCAATGATGCGCAGCGCCTGATCATGAACGACCGGGCTGATCTTTGCCTGGCTGCAGTTTTCGACGGCGTGCACGTGGGGCAGGAAGACCTGTCCCCAGAATCGGTGCGGGCGATCATCGGGCCGGACCGCTGGCTGGGAGTTTCCACGCACAATCCAGAGCAACTCCGCGAGGCTGACCTGACATCAGCAGACTATGTGGCCATCGGTCCCGTGTTCGCCACTCCCAGCAAAGAAAATCCGGATCCTGTAGTTGGGGTCGAAGGGGTCCGGAGGGCGCGGGCTTTGACCCGCAAGCCTCTTGTCGCGATCGGGGGCATTACGCGGGGGAATGCGGCATCTGTCATCGAGGCGGGGGCGGATTCGGTGGCGGTGATATCCGATCTGTTACGGGATCCGCGCAAATCTGCAGAGGAATTTTTGCGGATATTGCGGTAAAGTCGGTGCTGTTGGACGGGTGCGAGGGCGGGATGGCCTCGCGACAGCCGGCGGGGACGCCAGCGCTACGGAGGAATTCTGAGTACACCCACGACGCAGGCTGCTATACGCAGCGACTGGGACGTTCACAGTCAACAGGACCAGGAACTGGTCAAGGCACTCGGACTCACCAGTTCCACCATGCTGGTCATGGGCTCGATGATCGGATCGGGCATTTTCATTGTCTCGGCCGAGATCGGGCGCGAGGTGGGCTCTCCAGCATTGCTGATCGGGGCCTGGGTCATTACCGGTTTCATGACCATCGTGGCCGCGCTCAGTTATGGCGAACTGGCTGCGATGATGCCTCGCGCGGGCGGGCAGTATGTCTACCTGCGTGAGGCGCTGGGGCCGCTCTGGGGATTCCTGTACGGCTGGACTTTATTTCTTGTGATCCAGACCGGGACGATTGCCGCGGTAGGCGTGGCTTTCGGCAAGTTCCTGGGAGTTTTCCTTCCGTCGATTTCTTCTACCCACTGGGTCCTACATTTGTGGAAAGTTCCTCCCATTCATGTGGGGTCGATGGTGCTGGGCAACATGGATGTCGGCATTAATACCCAGAACCTGATGGCGATTGTGCTGGTGATTTTCCTGTCGGTCGTCAATATTTTCGGCGTCAAAACCGGCGCGGCGATTCAGAACGTATTCACTGCGGCGAAAGTTTCCGCATTGTTAGGGCTGGCCGCATTCGGTTTCGCATTTGGGCGCAATCCTGCAGCCCTGGCTGCAAACTTCCACGGCAATTTTTGGCACAACGCTGGATTGGGAGCGCAGCACGCCGTGCAGGTCGGTGTTGGTGGGCCGATCGTGTTGGTCAGTACCCTGACGATTCTGGCCGTGGCACAGACTGGCTCACTGTTTTCCGCGGATGCCTGGAATAACGTCACGTTCACCGCCGGAGAAGTGAAGAATCCCAGCCGCAATCTGCCGCTGTCACTCGCGCTCGGCACGGGCGTGGTGATCGCGCTCTATATCGCCTGCAATTTCGTTTATCTTTGCGCGCTGCCGCTCAACGGAGTGGAAAGCGGAGCGACCATTCTGGCCCGCGGAATCAGTCATGCGGCGGAGGACCGGGTGGGCACCGCGACCATGACGCAAATGTTCGGGTCGGCGGGAGGGCTGCTGATGGCCGCCGCCATTATGATCTCTGGTTTTGGCTGCGCCAACGGGCTAATCCTTTCCGGGGCGCGCGTGTACTATGCCATGGCGAAAGATGGCTTGTTCTTTCGCAATGTCGCCAAATTGCATCCTACCTACAAAACGCCCGCGGTTTCACTGATGGTGCAGATGGTATGGACCTGCGTACTGTGCATCTCGGGCAGCTACAGCCAGCTTCTGGACTACATCATCTTCGCGGTGCTGGTGTTCTACGTTCTGACGATTGTGGGCTTGTTCGTGCTGCGGCGGACGCATCCTGATGCGGTGCGGCCGTACCGGGCAGTGGGGTATCCGGTTTTGCCCGTCATTTATATTGTGATGGCTTTATTCATTGATGTCGTACTATTGCGCTACAAGCCGCAATTCACGTGGCCGGGACTGATCGTGGTGCTGCTGGGGATTCCGGTATATTCCGCGTGGTCGCGGAGCGCAGGACGAATCCCCAGCCGGACGTCGGGGTAACAAGGAGAACCTAAAGCATGGGAAAGCTGCTGGCAACCAAGAATCTTGAAACGCTGATGAAGGAGGCCGAGGAGACGGGCGAACACAGCCTGCGGCGTGCCTTGGGGCCCCTGAACCTGCTCACGCTCGGAATCGGCGCGATTATTGGTGCCGGTATTTTCGTGATCACGGGCCAGGCTGCGGCGCAGTTTGCCGGTCCGGCGATCCTTTTCTCCTTCATCCTGGCGGGCATTGCCTGCGCCTTTGCGGGGCTGTGCTATGCGGAATTCGCATCAATGATCCCCATTGCGGGCAGCGCCTACACCTACTCCTACGCCACGCTTGGAGAACTGGTGGCGTGGATCATTGGGTGGGACCTGATCCTCGAATATGCCTTCGGCGCGGCAACGGTAGCGGTCGGCTGGAGTGGGCACTTGCGCGCCTTTCTTCATGATATCGGCATGAATCTGCCGCCCATCCCCCACGCTAACTTCACTTTATTAGGCAGGCCGGTTCATATGACCTTCGATTACATCGGATTTCTGGTCATTCTGGTCATCACGACGATCCTCGTCATCGGCATCAAAGAATCTGCGAATTTCACCACGGCTATCGTGATCCTTAAGGTGGCGGTGGTTTGCGTGTTCATTGCATTGGCGGGGGCCTTTCTTTTCTCGCACCACTGGCAGCCGAATTATTGGCACCCGTTCATTCCGCCAAATACCGGGGAGTTCGGACATTTCGGGTGGTCGGGCATTTTCCGCGGCGCGGGTGTCGTGTTCTTCGCATACATCGGCTTCGACGCAGTCTCAACGGCCGCCCAGGAGGCAAAGAATCCCAAGAAGGATATGCCGTTCGGCATTCTGGGGTCGCTGGTGATCTGCACCATTCTCTACATTCTGGTTTCCGGACTGCTGACCCATATCGTTCCCTATACGCAGCTCGATGTGCCCGATCCGGTGGTGGTGGGAATCCGCGTGACCGGGCAACAGTGGGCGACTTTCATGGTGGAACTCGGGGCGCTCGGGGGGCTGGCCACAGTGATGCTGGTGATGTTGCTGGGACAGTCGCGCGTGTTCTATTCGATGTCGCGTGATGGCCTGTTGTGGCCCTGGGCGAGCGCGATCCATCCCCGATTCCGCACGCCTTACATCAGTTCTATCGTGGTGGGATTTTTTGTAGCGATCCTGGCCATGCTGTTTCCGTTAAGCATTTTGGATCAGATGACAAGCGTGGGAACGCTGCTTGCATTCGTGCTGGTAAGCGCCGGAGTGTGGGTGATGCGCAGAACTCATCCGAATGTGCCGCGTCCATTCAAGACGCCGTTGGTACCGCTGGTGCCCATTCTTGCCATTCTGTTCTCTGGTTTCCTGATTGTGACTCTGTCGCCGGCGACCCAAATCCGGCTGATAGTGTGGCTGTTGATCGGATTTGTGATTTACTTCAGCTACGGACGCAAGCACAGCAAGGTGCAGAAGGCGCTCGACGGCAATGCGGCGGCCGCACCCTCGCGGACCATGGCAGACTAGAAAGACCGCTTTCAGCTCTCAGCCGTCAGCTATCAGCTTCGGACGTCAAGATCCGAGTGTCTGCGCGTGCCTGCGTTCAATCAAACATTCCTTTGCGTAATCGTCGAGGCGTAAGCTGATGGCTGAAAGCTGATAGTTTCCCCATGAAGGCCCTCCGCAACCTCAGAACGATCGGCGTGCTACTGCTGGTGGTCATGGCGATCGGCACGGCCGGGTATCACTACATTGAGGGCTGGCCTTGGTTTGACGGTTTCTATATGGTGGTCACGACGCTGACTACCATCGGCTACCAGGAAGTGCATCCGCTGTCGCATGCCGGACGCGTTTTTAACGTGTTCGTGATTCTGGCTGGCGTTTCGCTCCTGTTGTTAGGGGTCGGGGCGCTCAGCCAGGCTTTGCTAGAATTCGAGCTGCAGAGCTTCTTTGGAAGGCGGCGCATGGAGCGCGAAATCGGACGTCTCGAGGGCCACTTCATCATCTGCGGCATGGGACGCGTGGGCCGTAGCGTTGCGCGGGAACTGGCGCGCAAGCCAGTTCCATTCGTGCTGGTGGAGAATGCCGAGACCAAGCGCCAGCGCTATGCCTCCGAGAATTGGCTGGTGGTCGCGGGGGACGCAACCGTCGAGCAAACCCTGCGGCAGGCGCAGATCGATCGAGCCAGCGGGCTGATCGCAGCGACCACCACTGACGCGACCAATCTCTATATTGTCCTCACGGCGCGGGGGCTGAACCCCCGGCTAAAAATCATTGCGCGGGCCAGCGAAGACAGTGCCGAGAAACACTTGTTAACTGCTGGAGCTGATTCCGTGGTCTCACCATACTCGTTCGCCGGACAACGCATCGCACAGTCGCTCTTGCGGCCGCATGTCGTCAGCTTCCTCGATACCGCAACTACGCATCTGGGAATGGATTTAGAGATCGGCGAGATTCATATCACTTCGGCCTCGACGTTTGCCGGCAAGACGCTGGAGAGTTCGCGCATCCGCCAGGAGCGTGGCGTGATCGTGCTCGCCATCAAGCGCCGTGAAGGCATGCGCTTTAATCCTGCGCCCGACGAGCGCATCGAGCCTGACGATTGCCTCATCGCCATGGGCGAACCCGCGCAGTTGCGGCAACTGGAGCAGACCGCCTCTTCCTCATGAAAATTGTAAGTGCGGCAGAAATGCGCGAGATCGATCGCGCCACCAGCGAGCGCTACGGCGTGCCTTCTCTTACGCTGATGGAGAACGCCGGAAGCGCCGTCGCCGAGCACGTTCTGGCGCACCATGGAGCCGCGCGCAAGATCGTGGTCTTCTGCGGGAAGGGCAACAACGGCGGCGACGGATTCGTCGCAGCCCGGCGGCTCCATCAGAAAGGAGAAACGGTTCAGGTCATCCTGCTGGCCGATTCCGCCGACCTGCACGGAGATTCGGCGGCGATGTACAGCAAGTTGCCGATGGCACCGATCATCGTTCACTCCAGCGAGGAACTGAAGAGCGATCGCGTGCGCCTCTCCCTCCCCGCTGACCTTTATCTGGATGCAATTCTTGGCACCGGATTCAAGCCTCCCGTCAGCGAACTGTATGCCGACGCCATCGCGATCATGAACCAAAGCGCGGCGCCGGTGATCGCGGTTGACATTCCTTCGGGAGCCGATGCGGATGCCATGGCCCCGCAGCAGGGAACTATGGCGCGGGCGGATTCCATCGTCACGTTCACGGCGCCGCGTCCGGCGCATGTATTCAGTTTGCTGACGACGGGTTCGACTTACGTGGCACCCATAGGATCGCCGCAGGAGGCGATCGTGTCGGCCCTGCATTTGAACGTGATTACGGCGCACGATTTCGCTTCGTTGATTGCACCGCGTCGCCCGGACTCGAATAAAGGGCTATACGGGCACGTGCTCGTGATCGGCGGCTCAGTGGGCAAAGCAGGAGCGGCAGCCATGGCGGGGATCTCTGCATTGCGCGCCGGTGCGGGGCTCGCGACTGTGGCAACCGCGAAATCGGCCCTGCCGAACGTCGCGGGATTTTATCCCGAACTCATGACCGAGCCCCTGCCCGAAACTGACGGCGGAACGATTGCCACCAGCGCAGGGGTACGCCTCGAAGAATTGCTCAAGACTATGAGCGTGGCTGCGATTGGCCCGGGAATCTCCCGCGATCCGCACACCGCCACTCTGGTGCGGTCGCTGGTGGCAAGTCACAAACTTCCCATGGTCGTCGACGCCGATGGCCTGAACGCGTTTCAGGGCCATACGGGCGAATTGAACGGGAAGGACAGAACGCTCGTCATTACACCGCATCCCGGCGAGATGGGGCGTCTGGCGGGGTGTACCACGACCGACGTGCAGAAAGGCCGGTTGGGCGTAGCGCGGAGTTTCGCGCGAGAGCACGAACTTATTGTGGTGCTCAAGGGACATCGAACTCTGGTTGTGCAGCCCGATGGCGAGGCCTGGGTCAATACCACCGGCAATCCGGGGATGTCGACTGGGGGAGCGGGCGACATTTTGACCGGGATGGTGGCGGCGATGATTGCGCAGAATCCGAAGAACGTTACGCTGGCCGTGTGCGCGGCGGTTCATCTGCACGGCCTGGCGGGCGATTTGATGCTGGAGAACGTCGGCGAGCATTCCATGATCGCGACCGATCTGTTGCGCGGTTTGCCAGAGGCATTTTGGAGCGCTCAGCGAACGGCGCGAGAAACGTTTGTGCGATGGGACGGATAACCAGTATCTTCGACAGTACATTTTGCGTGAAGGGTTGATGACAAACGCTAGCGCGATGCCGCCAATTTGATCGTTTTTCCTTCTGCGGCTGAACGGCGGGCTGTATCTAGAATCTCGGTCACCGTAACGTTGGTGTCGAGGGACGACAGCGGGTCTTCCTTTGCCCCGTCAAGAATTACCGCTCGCAAATAGGACAATTCATTGTCGTATGGCGGCGGGACGGGTTTCGCGCCGAGTTGCTCTTCCGGTTTGTCTTCGCTGCGCCGTACGCGTATGTCATCACGCTTCACCGTGATCACATAACCCTTCTGCCCGTACACTTCCATGTCTTTGCGGTCGAAGGGCCAGTTCCAGGAAGCCTGAATGATGGCCTGCGTCTTTGGATAGGTAAGAATGATCGTCGCTTCGTCATCAACGCGCGAATAGATGTCGGGCTTGATCTGCTGCGTAATCGCTGTAACCGTGTCGGGCCGCTGGCCATTCATGAGCCAGGTCATCAGGTCGGCCCCATAGCAGCCGAAATCGAAAAGCGCTCCGCCGCCGTTGAGTTTGGGATCGGTAAGCCACGCCAGAAACTCCGGCTGCACGCCGATTTCTTTCGGCCCTCTGTGCCCGTCGTGCACGACCACTTTGCGGACGTCACCCAGGGCACCTTCATGAACTAGGTCATAGGCCGCGTGGTTGCTGCGATACCAGGATGTCTCGTAGTTGACCAGGACGTGAATGTTGCCGGCATGCGCCGCTTTCACGATGGCCAGAGCGTCTTCCAGGCTGACGGCCAGTGGCTTTTCCATCATGACGTGGACGCCATGGCGCGCGCAGATTTCGACCACGCGGCGATGATCGTACGTGTTTGTGTAGGCGAGCACAGCCTGCGGGTGCTCTTGGGCGAGCATACTTTCGAGTTCGGTGAAGAGCTGTCCGCGCTCGAAGCCATATTTCTGGGCAGCTTGCGAGAGAAGTTGCTGATCGGGCTCGGCGATGCCAACGATCTCGATCTCGGGGCTGTGGCGGGATTGTTCGAGGAATCCATGCACGTGGCCATGAACCAAGCCGACGATGCCGACGCGCAGCGGGGCTTTCGTTTGGGCGGCTTGCGCTTGCGCAAATGAATTGCCGCTAAACATCACGATAGAGAACAAAGCTGAAGTCACGATGCGCAACATAGGATCGATCCTCCGAGAACGGCTCGCCCAACATGGTAAATGGCGTCGATGTGGGAAGCTGCGATCACAGTGCAAACTGTCCCTTTGGCCAATTAACCATTTAGTAAACACCCTGTAAGTGTCTCAAACGTCGGGCCCTCGGCCGTGCGAATTGAGGCTCGCAGCTTGGAATTCGGACAAGGGGCCTCAGTAATCTTTTGCGTAATATCCGCGAATGTCATAGTTCTTTTAGACCTATGACTCACTTCCCCCAACCGCACCCTACGCGGCGCGCGTCCCGGGTCCAGCTAGGAGATTCGGTCCTGGCGGCGATTCGGTTAGAGGACGGCCGGCGCACCAAAGCGAAACTCCAGACCATTTCCGTCACCGGCGGACTATTGCGACTCGCTCAGTCGCTGAGCCAGGGCGACTTCATCGAAGTCGCTTTCCAGACACAGTCTGGTCCAGTCCATGGCATGGCTGAGGCTCTGAGCCCAATGCGGAGCATGTCCGACGGCGTGCTGCAGCCATTCCGATTCGTGGCGCTTGAGGATGACGATCACCGCCGCCTGCGCACCTCCCTCGATCATGTAGCCGCACGCAGTTCGTTGGGCATGAAGTCGGTCGCATTTTCGACGTTCTGAATCAACTCTGCCGCGGGCCGAGTAAGCTCTCTGGCTATACTGTTCGAGTGAGCCGCCAGACCTCTACCAAGAAACTGTTGCTCGAGATCACTACGCAATCGGCGGACGAAACCATTGCGTTTGGCCGCACCCTCGCGGACCTGCTCACGCCTCCCAAGCTTGTGCTGCTGCGGGGCGATCTAGGCGCGGGCAAAACTACACTCGTCAAGGGAATCGCCGCGGCATTCGAAGCAGCGGCGGAGGAAGACGTCACCAGTCCCACCTTCACCCTGGTGCACGAGTATCGCGGGCCTCGAGCAGCGCTTTACCACATTGATCTTTACCGCGTGGACACTCCGCGCGAACTGGAAACGCTGGCGCTAGACGACCTTCGCTCGGAGAGCAGCCTTCTCCTGATCGAGTGGGGAGAAAAATTTCCGCGGCTGCTGCGGGAGCGGGATGTGGAAATTTCGCTGGAGCGCGAAGGGGAAAGCCGGCGAAGGATCAAGCTAGAGAATTAGCGGCTGACAGGATTGGACACGGCCGGTACCAAAACAGCCCGCGCGCACGCGACTGGAGCGCTCCACTCCCGCACCATCGAGAACAGGATCACGGCGGCGAAAATCGCGAAGATCAGGCGTGGCTCCCGACCGGTACGTCTCGCGTCATTTCGTTTTAGCCTCAGCTTTGGCGAACCACTCATCAAACCATTCTAACCCGCGCACAAAATAGTCGCGCCAATCGGCGGGATTCACGAAGACATGGCCTTCGTGAGGGTAAACCACAAGCTGGGCCGGCACCTTCAACGTCTGCAAAGCGTGATACCACTCCACGGATTGTTCCATCGGTACCTCGCCATCGCTGTCGCCGACCAGGATCAGCGTTGGCGTCTGCACCCGCTTGACGAAGTGCATGGGATCGCTTTTGGCGTAGACGGCAGGATTGTCATAGATGGACGCGCCGAAGAAGGGAATCATCCATTCGTCGATCTCGTTTACGCCGTAGTAACTCAGCCAATCGGAAAGTCCTGCGCCGGCAACCGCGGCGGCGAAGCGATGCGTCTGCGTCTCGGCCCACATCGTCATGTATCCGCCATAACTATGACCGCGAATGCCCAGTCGTTTCGGATCAACCGGATACTGTTTCAGAATTGCGTCGATCCCGGCCATGATGTCGCGGAAGTCGCCGCCCCCAAAATCCTTCACGTTCGCCTGCGTGAAGGCCTCGCCTTTTCCATAGCTGCCGCGCGGATTCGGGCATAAGGAGAAGTAACCCATCGCGGACTGAGGTCCTGCTATGCGATTGTCCCAACGCGCGCCGCACGCCGATGAGGGTCCGCCATGCACGTTGACCACGAGCGGGTATTGCTTAGCGGCATCGTAATCTTTGGGGAAGGTGAGCCAGCCTTGCACGTGAATTGTGCCGCTCGTCCAGTGGAAGCTGTGAGTCTCGCCCCATGCAGGCTGGATGTCGCGGTTGAGGATTGTGATCTGCTTCCAGATGCCGATTTCGCCCGCCCAAACTTCTGGCGGGGTACTGGGTGTCTGGCGCACGACGGCGCTCGTTTTCCCATCACGAGAAAACGATGCGCCCGGCGATGCGGTCGTACCGATAAACTCCTCTCCAATCCAAATCGTCCTGAAATTTCCGCCGGTCGCATTCACCGCGGCGAATCCCGACTTTCCATCGATGTATTCAGCAAATGTAATGCGATCGTTTGCAGTCCAGAACACGCAAGAAGGCGACGACGGAATTCCGGGTGTGATGTTGTGCGCCTTGCCTCCGGAGACGGGAACGACGAAAATGTCTCCGCCCGTCGAGCCTTCGTCACTCATGAGGCCTTCGATGAAGGCCACATTCTTGCCGTCGGGCGAGACTCGCGGTTCCGCGATCTGCAATTTCGGCGCATAGATCTCTTTCATCTCTCCCGAGCGCGCATCGATGCGGTAGAGCCGGGCGACATACCAGTTCGCGTCGCCCGAACCATGGGCAGCGGTCGCGACCCAGGCCTGACCGTCGGGCGTCCAGTCGTATTCGTAAACGTACATGTCGGCCGGAGAGATTTGAGCTAGCGAATTCGTTGCGAGATCGATGGTCGCCAAGCGCTGCTCGTAGATTTTTTCGCCAATCACCCCGGCCAACGGAGTCATAGGCTGCAGGGGACCTGCGCTTCGAGGCATGCCTTCAATAAAAAGCACGGCCACCTTGGAGCCGTCGGGAGAAAAGCTGGGAGCGTCGACGTATCCCTTTAATTCGGCGCGCCGGGTGGGAGCTTGCCCGTCAATGGTTGCAGTCCAGACTTGGGCGGAAGGAGCATCTCCGGTGAGATCAGCGATAAAAGCCAGTTGCTTGGAATCGGCAGACCAGGAGATTTTGCGGAGAGCGAGATCGCCTTCCACGGCGACGTTTTGAGCAGAAGCGCTCTCGATCGTGACCACGGTGAGCTTGCCGTCTACGATGTAGGCGACGTGTGTTCCGTCGGGAGAAACCTCAGCCTGCGAAATCCGTTTCGCGTTGGGCATGGAATCAACGATAGATGCCGCTCGAGAGGGTGCGGTGGTTTGGGACTCGGCCGGGGATGGACGCACGAGGCTGGTGGCGCAGAGAAGCGTGACGGAAAAAATGCGAGCGTCAAAGATCATGGGTCAGGAGTATACCGCTTACGTGCGGTTCTGCATGAACCTGCGGATGCTAACGGCTGACAACTGAGAACTGAGTACCGAGTACTGCCTCTAAAATCCCATAATGTTATACCCGCAGTCGACATAGATGACTTCGCCGGTGATGCCGCTGCTGGCGTCGGAGGCGAGAAAGATTCCGGTCGAACCAACTTCAGATACTTCCACGTTGCGGCCCAGTGGAGCGCGCTCAGCATGTGCCTTGTGCATGTCCCCAAAGCCCGCGATCCCGCGCGCAGCCAGTGTTTTAATGGGGCCGGCGGAGATGGCGTTTACGCGAATCTTCTTCTTGCCCAGTTCAAAGGCGAGATAACGCACCGTGCATTCCAGTCCCGCTTTAGCGACGGCCATTACGTTATATCGAGGTACAACTTTTTCCGACGCGTAGTAGGTCATCGTCATGATGGAGCCGCCGTCTTCCATGAGCGGGGCTGCCGCGCGCGCCACTGCGACCAGGGAATAGACACTGACATCCATGGCGACGCGGAAGCCTTCGCGCGAGGTATTGATGAAGTCACCTTTCAGTTCGTCGGCTGGAGCGAAGGCGACAGAGTGAACCAGCGCGTGCAACTTGCCGTGACGCTCCTTGAGCGTGGCAAATAGGCGCGCAATTTCTTCGTCTTTCGAAACGTCACACATGTAGGCCTCGGCTCCGGGCAGCGACAGGATGAGATCCTTTGCTTCCTGCTCGAGACGCTCGTTCTGATAGGTAATGGCGAGCTTCATCCCGGCGGCATGCAAGCCTTGGGCGATCGACCACGCGATAGAACGCTTATTGGCAACTCCAAAGACAACGCCAATACGGCCCTGCAAGTCAGTGGACATGTCATCTCCTTAAGAATGGGAAAGAATAACAGTCGGAAGCAGTGATTTACCACGGAGACACAGAGGCACGGAGAACTCGACTTCTAAGATAGATCAGTAACCCCGGGCCTTTGATTTCAAAATGTAATTCTCCGTGTCTCCGTGACTCCGAAAACGGCTTATTCTGCCGCGACTTGTTCGGTGACGGAGGCTTCCACCGGCCAACTGGAGGCGAGAAACGACAATCCGTAAACGCAGGCCAGGATGGCAAAGGCAAGCACCAGGCTCACTTTGTGGGCCACGGCTCCCACAATGATCGCGAGCACAACCTGCAGCAGCGTTCCACCAAAATAGAAAGTATTTTGCACGCGCCCCATCAAGTGCTTCGGCACCATTTCCATCAAGCTGGTATTCATGGCCACCCCGCCCACACCGCGTCCCGAGCCCATGACGAAGTACGCAGCAATAGCGAGGACGAGGTATCCAGAGATAGGAGCGAACGCGATCGCCACCGAAATCAAAGCCATTGAGAATGCCACGGCGCGCCGCCCACCTAGGCGCGCAATGGCGAACGGGGCATATAACACGCTGATGAAAGCTCCCGTGCCCCAGCCCGCACTGAGCCAACCGTATCCGACCGGTCCTGCATGAAAAACGCGCTCGCTCAGCGAAGGGGTGACTACGCCTCCGGTTGACATAGCGCCAAGAAAAAGAGCCCAACTGATTCCCAGCAGGATGACGGCGCGACGAGCGCGTAGAAAATGCAGGCCCTCGCGCATCTCGAGCCAGAAGCGCTTGAGTTGGCTTTCGGCGGCAACAATGTCAGCCCGCAACTCCGCGGGGCGCATCACCACATGGCGTCCTTTACGAACCGCGAAGTAGCAGAGGAACGAGACCACGTAGGTGGAAACGTCAATCACTAGCACGCCGCCGAGGCCGACATGGTTGTACATGAAGCCGACGATCGAACCGGCAATGAGCCATCCGCCTTGCACTCCCGCCAACAGGAACGTATTGGAGTGTACGAATCCGCCCTCGGGCGTGAGTTCCTGAATGAGGGCGGTGATGGTAGGCCAGAACATCCAGAAGCCGGCCGCGACCAGCGTATTCATCAGGTAGAGTTCCCAGACCTGCACCCGATGCAGGAATGCGAGGATGGCCACCGTGACAATGATGAGGGCGCGCAACGCATCCAGCCACATCACCAGGCGCCGGCGGTCTTCCCGGTCAATAATGACGCCGGTGAAGGGAAGCATCAACATGGCAGGAATCGTCTGGATCACGACCAGCGTTCCCAAAGCCATTTCCGAATGCGTGACTTGCAGGATGTACCAGGCGACCGCGGCTGAGTTCATGCCGCTCCCGAACATAGAGACCAGGTTGGCGGCGAACACAAAGCGCAACGGAAGCTGTTCGAAACTGGCACGCATCGTTCTACTTTAGCAGGAAGATTTCACCACGGAGTCACAGAGACACGGAGAACTCTGGTGAATTCCCGTTTGAATCGAACCTGTGACCTTGGCCCTTGCGCAGAGCCTGCTTTCAGCGCTACGATTCGCCTGCTGCTGGAAATCCAGTCATCTCTTGCCTACGCCGGAGGCCGACTATGACTCGCCGTATCGAATCGCTTCTGTTCGCCGTTGTATTCTCTGTCGCACTTTTGACCTCGCAAGCCCGCGCCCAGGTGGACCACATCGTGATCGCCGCGGGAACCGACGAAGATCGTGACCTTCAAGCCATCACCAACGAGCAGGACGCTGCTAAGAAGCTAACTATGTATCAGGATTTCGTGCAGAAGTTCTCATCGAACCCTCAAGCGGTAGCCTATGGAGACTGGCAGATTGCCCAGGCCTATCAGGCGAGCGGCGATTTTCAGAAGGGGCTCGAATATGGGGATAAGGCGCTGGTCGCCTCACCGCACAATCTCGACATCCTGGTTTCGCAGGCTGGCCTGGCGCAACAAGCCAAGCAGAATTCCAAGCTGATGGATTATGCCGTCGCCGGCGGAAACATTTGTCACTCCATCGCCAAGCAACCTAAGCCCGAAGGGATGAGCGACGATGACTTCGCCCAGAAGGTGGGGCAAGAGAAAGCTTCGCAGGAAAATAACTGCGAGTTCCTGGAGACCAGCGGCTTCAACGTCATCACCACCGAAACCGATCCCAAGAGCCGCATGGCGGAAATCGAGAAATTCTCGGCGGCTTATCCCAATTCAAAGTTTGGGCCACAGGTCTCGAATTACGCGATGTACACACTGGGCCCAGGCCAGTTAAACGATAAGGAGCGTCTCTTATCCTTCGGAGAAAAAACGCTGGCCGCGGATCCGAATTCCTTGCCGGCGCTGTTGCTGCTGGCGAACTACTATGGGGACGATGCCAAGCCGGGGAGTTCGGCCAAGGCGATCTCCTATGCGCAAAAGGTTATTGAGGTTTCAAAAGCGGATGCTCCCGACGCCGACAAGACCCGCAAGCTCTCTGCGGGAACCGCTCACAACACGATCGGCTGGGCGTATCTGAAGCAGGAGAAGACCGCATCGGCGATTCCCGAGCTTAAGACCGCATCGGGAATGCTCAAGGGAGCAGACGATCAGCAGTATGCGCGTGCCTTGTACGGTTTGGGTTTCGCATACGGGAAGCTGAATAAGCTGACTGAAGCGCGCGAAGTGCTGACCGAAGCGGTGAAGATTCCGGGTCCGCTTCAGGCCATGTCGCAGGAATTGTTAACGAAGGTGAACAGCGCGCGTGCGAAGGGGAAGTAGACCCGGAGCCTGTGAGTACTCGGCGCTCTCTAGTTCGTCCTCTCCTATGGCTTGATCAGATCCTCGGAGAGAGTTTCGGCCTTCCATGCCAACGTGCGGGCGCGATCGAGATCGCCGTCGGCAATCGCGCTTTTGGATTGCTGCACGAATGCGCGGGCCTGTGAGAGCGTATCTTGCTGAGTGGAATTTAGCTGCTTGCCCGCGATTTTCTTCAGATTGTTTTCCGTGACTCCCAACAACTGATTCACCACGTCGCGCTGGTGAACTGCCTGGCTGTCGTTTGGCCCTCCGGCCAGTTGGATGCTCGGCTCCGAAGTTCCGCCGTGGCGGACAATTCTCTTGGGCGGAGGACAATCTTTCAGATCGGGCGCGGCGGAGTCTTGTCCTGGTGCGCTGGCCGAAGCAGTTCCTGCCGAGGCATCGCCTGGTGTAGCGCCCTGAGGATTCGTGCCTGTCTGAACCGGCGGCGTGGGGCGAACGCCGCAGTTGGATAATGCAGCTGTCTTCTTCTTGTGACGCTTCCGTCTCGTAGTGGTCGGTGTGGTTGAGTTCGACGGAGCTTGGGCGGACGGCTTGGTTTCTGGCTGGGCACTTCCGGTCTGCGGGTTTCCGCTCTCCTGTGGCTTGTCTGGAGCAGCCTGGGTGGCGGGCTCCGCTGCCTGCGCTGCAGATTGAGCCTGCAACGGCCACCAAGACGGCGTGGTCCAGGCAAATGAGGAAAAAAGGAGAACGAAGGCCAGAGTCATACGGGGATTCCCGGTTGGTCAGATTCCAATCCTGGTCTTATCTTACCCTTTCGTGGTGACACCGCGCTCTCGATTCTCTTCATTTGGAATTAGTCGCCACGCTGAGAAGTGGCAGTGTCCGTCGCGTAGTCGGAAGTGAATTCCGCTGGTGGTGTTCCGGCGGCTGGAATCTGAAACCGGAAGATGGTTCCGGTGGTTTCGGCAGATTCGAAATCCACGGTGCCATAGTGCCATTGCAGGATTTGATACGTTTGCGCCAGCCCGATGCCGCTGCCTTCTTTCTTGGTCGTAAAGTAGAGTTCAAAGACTTTATCGTGCATTTCTTTCGGAATGCCGCCGCCCTGGTCCTGAACTTCGGCGAGGATCACGCCATTTTCTCGACCTGCTGAAATTGTAAGTACGCCTCCTTGAGGCATCGCCTGCACTCCATTGATCACCACATTGAGGATCGCCTGTTTCATCAGATCGACGTCGACCTTCACGGGCAAAGAAACTTCTGCGAGGTGACGCGCAATGGTGACGCCATGCTGCTCGGCATCCGGAGCAGCGAGTTGCGCAACGTCGTCCAGCAGGCGCCGCAGGTCGACCTCTTCCAGATGAAGATCGCGCGGACGCGTGAAGTCCACGAGAGTCTGCACCACGCGATCCAGGCGGCGAATCTCGCTGTCGATGATGTCCATATGGCGCCCCGTATCCGGTTCCTGCTGGGTCAATTTGTTGCGCAGAAGCTGCAAGTGCAGCACGATGGCGTTAATGGGATTCTTCACCTCGTGGGCGACACCCCGCGTCAGTCGTCCGCTGGCCGAAAGTCGCCGCGACATCTCGATCTCGTCGCCGATGCGCCGGACCGATTCTGTGTCGCGCATGATAACGAGCGCACCGATCTGCGAGTTCTTTTCCTGAACGAAGTCGAGCGACACCTGTACGCGTCTTCCTCCCGCAGCTTCGAACTCGCGCTGCGAAAGGGGACGGCGGCGCTCAAAAGCCTCGAGCAGGGCTGAGCCCAGCAGCGAATTGCGATCAAAAACTTCCTGCACTGTACGGCCGAGCAGTTCGCCGCGCGGACGCCCCAGGAAAGCCTCCACCGGAGCACTTACCAGCACCACCCGCGAGTCGCGGGCGAACAGCATAAGCCCATCCTGTAATTTCGACATCAGTTGATCGACGTTATCCTTCAGAGCCGAGAAAATTTCCCTGCTGTCCCGAATCTGGCGCCCTAGATTCGCGATCTTCAGAGTGACCAATCCATACTCGTCGTGCTGGGACTCGTCGCCATACAAGTCTGCCTCGCCGGCGGTGACATTATCGAGGTTGCGGCTTATTTCTTTTAAGGGGCCGAGCGCCAGGTTCGAAATTCCAGCGGCCAGGATGAGTGAGACGAAGATTAGCGCGATCGAAATGTAAAGCGCCCGCATCAGGCGGGCCTGCACTTCGCTCTTCAGAAAGGCGGTCTGTACTCCGATGCGAATCGTTCCGAATGGCGCGCCGCTCAATTCCAGTGGATACGTAACGTCGTAAACAGTCGCCGGGCTGAATACCAGGCGGATCTGCTCGCGGAAGCGAGCGTGTACAACCTGCTCAAATTTAGGGCGCGGCGGGATCACTTTGCCCACCAACTTGGAATTGGTGTGCAACAGAGCCTTGCCGTTCACGTCGACGATGCACACATCATTGATGTATTGCCAGTCGCCCGGATCGGATTGAAGAAGGTTGTTGGTGTCGACGTCAGTCTGAACGTAGTCTGCTAAGGCGCGGCTCACCGCTGCCGGGTCGTTTGTGTCCACGGAAGTGCTGCTGAAATCGGGAATGGCGTTGTTGGCGGCATACGCTAACTGACGAGTCAGGCTGGTCGCGGTGTCGTAAGCACCTACAATCCGAAGCCGCAGAATTTGCGAGATGTACAAGAACGAAAACGCCGTGACCATGGCTGTCACCATGAGGGTGATGACCAGCACGATAATGGTTTTGCGTCGCATGACAAAAATCGCCGCGCCAAGACAACCGGAGCAGCCTAGCTGCTGGGTACTTCTTCCTTCCCGGCAACCCCTTCCGCCGTAGCGCTTCCGTACTCCTTCAACTTATTGTGAAGCGTTTTCAAACTGATTCCCAAGATCTCGGCAGCGCGCGTTTTATTGTTGCTGGTTGCCTCCAGCGTCTTGAGGATTAGCATTTTTTCCGCCTCTTCCACCGTGGTGCCCACTCCCAGGCGGACCGCGTCGGGATCATTGGCCGCCGTTCGCAGCGGGGCTTGGCCAAATCCCGGGGGCAAGTGCTTGGTCTCGATCATCGCCGACTCGCAGACGATCACTGCCCGCTCAATCGTGTTGCGCAGTTCACGCACATTTCCCGGCCACGAATAATTATTGAATTGATTGAGCACTGCCTCGCTGACTGCCGTGACCTTGCGGCCATGTTTGGAGCTCATCTCTGCCAGCAAGAGTTGCACCAGCGCAGCGATGTCTTCTTTATGTTCACGCAATTGGGGCATGTGAATGTTGAATACATTCAGGCGGTAATACAGATCACTGCGCAGTTCGCCACGAGAGACCGCTTCGTCCGGAATCTTGTTCGTCGCAGCCAGCACGCGCACGTCCACCGCGGTCTCGACCTTGCTGCCCAAACGGCGTAATTTGTGATCTTCGAGCACGCGCAGCAGCTTAGCCTGGGTCCCCACCGGCATCTCGCCGATTTCATCGAGCAGCAGCGTTCCGCCTTCGGCCAGTTCGAAGCAGCCGGTGCGGCGTTCCAACGCGCCCGTGAAAGCGCCCTTTTCGTGGCCGAAGATCTCGCTTTCCATCAAGGTTTCAGGAATGGCGGCACAGTTGATAGCCACGAAGGGTCGGTCCTTGCGCGGGCTCAGTTCGTGGATCGTCCGCGCCACCAACTCCTTTCCCGTTCCGCTTGCGCCAGTGATCAACACCGAGGCGGTACTAGGCGCTACCATCTCGATCAGGCGGAAGATTTCCTGCATCTTGCGCGAAGCGCCACTCAGCCGGCCTAAGGATCCGGTATCGCGCAGGCGCCTTCTAGTAGCTTCGAGTTCCGCGCGAGTGCCGAGCAGAGCCGACGCATTCGAAAGAATCGTCCGCAGCCGATTGGTGTCGATGGGTTTGGTAATGTAGTCGTAGGCGCCCATGCGCATCGCCTGCACGGCGCTATCGATGGTGCCTTGGGCGGTTACCAGGATGACTGCGATGGTCTGCGCCTGCTCAGCCAGGTGACCCAGCAATTCGATTCCGCCCATGCGCGGCATCTTGAGGTCGGTGATGACAATCGAAGGGCTCCATTGCGTAGCCTTTTCGAGACCCTCGGCGCCGTCACGCGCGGTCTCCACTCGAAAGCTCCAGGATGTGACCAGTTCGGCCAACCCGGAGCGCTCGTTCTCTTCATCTTCGACGATCAGTACTTTTTCGTGGCTCATCTGATTGCTCTGGCTGCTGGCATTGATTCACTCCAACCCGATTCTCGCCATCGAAGTGCGTTCGGGACGAATTCCCCAAGATACGCGGCCTGTCTCCGTCCGGCAAGGTCCGGACCGTGCAATTCGGAGCCGAGGAAAAGCGAACCATTACGATGTCAATATGAGACTGCCCGGCGCGGCTTGGTTGCCAAAACTGACAATACCTTGAGTCTACGCTTTCCCTTTAAGCTGCTATGAGATAGAATCTTGCGTTCCCAGGACAAGTCCTATTCTTCCATCGATTTTCCATCACTTCTCTCGGTGACGCCAGGTTGCGCAGGCAACGGGCGAAGAATCAGGTTTTGGAGGATCTTATGCTAAGCAATTGCAAATTGATTCGGCGTCGAAGCGAACTCCTCTGCCTTTTCGCGGTTGCAATAATCATTCCCGTTCTCATTCCGTGCGCGGCTTTTGCGCAGAGCGATACCAATCCCAAGTGGGATATTTTCGCTGGATACCAGTACTTCCACCCCGGCATCACGGTTCCCGCAGCGTTCGGCGATCCTAATAATCCTATCCCCTTCAAAGTCCCAGACATGACCAAAGGACTGGGCGCAGCCCTAACCTACAATTTCGACCCGCACTGGGGCGCGGAGTTCGACTTGGGACAAAGCTGGGGTAGTGGCAATGACGCAACCACCGCCTCGTTTGGTCCTCGTTTCATATGGCGGACCGACGATGCGAACTTCTTTCTACACGCGCTGGTCGGTCTGAACCGTTTGTCCGTCGCTAATTTGAATGAGCCGAATGGTCTTGGTGTAATTCTCGGTGGCGGAATGGACCTGCCAATCACTAAGTCGATCGCGCTCCGGCTGTTTGAAGCAGACTACGTCTGGGCAAGACAAAATTACTCCAGCTACGCTTCCCCGTCGTTCCCGGATCTGCGGCATCCCAGCGAAGAAGGGGTTAGACTGCGCACGGGACTGGTGTTCAGTTGGGGCGGTACGCCTGCGGCGGCACCGGCCGCATCCTGCTCCCTCCAGCCGACCGAAGTGATGGTCGGGGAACCAATCACTGCGACGGTTACGCCCAGCAACTTCAATCCCAAGCACACCGTGACTTATATCTGGAGCGGCAATGGCGGGCAGGTCACTGGCAAAGACACGACCGCCACTATCGACACCAACAATGTCGCGCCCGGCAGCTACGCGGTCACCGCTCATGTCACCGACCCCAAGCTCAAAAAAGGCAATGAGGCGAGTTGCACCGCCAACTACACCGTCAAACCACTGCCGCCAAAGAATCCCCCCACCATGTCATTGTCGGCCAATCCGACCAGCCTTGTTCCTGGCGGAACCGTGAACGTGTCGGCCACTTGTACCAGTCCCGACGGCGTTCCGGTTTCGGTTGCGAACTGGACTTCAACCGTGGGCACAGTTTCGGGAACCGCAAACACCGCAACCCTGAATACTGCCGGGCTTCCTCCTGGCCCAGTGACAGTAACTGCTACTTGCACCGACTCCCGCGGATTGACTGGTCAAGCTTCTACACAGGTGACCATCGAAAATCCGCCGCCTCCGCCGGTGGATAAGGCCCTGGAGGCTCGACTGGCGCTGCATAGCGTTTATTTCGCGACGGCGCAGCCGACGCCGAAAGATCCGAACGGCGGCCTGCTGCCCAGCCAGCAGAAGATCCTGCTGAATCTGGCTACCGACTTCAAGAAATATCTTGAAGCCAAACCTGATACGCACCTCGTGCTCGAAGGCCATGCTGATATACGCGGTGGCGCTGCCTTTAATCAGGCGCTTTCGGAGCGCCGCGTGGCCCGCGTAAAGAGCTTCCTGGTCGAGCAAGGAGTCCCCGAGGCTGACATTGAAACCAAGGCGTTCGGGGCGCAGCACAACCTGACCACCGATGAAGTGAAGCAGTCGATCGAGCAAAACACGGAACTGACCACGGAAGAGCGCAAGCGCGCGCTGGCGAGGATTGCCGTTATTAAGTTGGCGAGCAATCGGCGCGTTGATATCACGCTCAATTCCGCGGGCCAAACCGAAACTTCCGTCCGGCAGTTCCCGTTCAATGCCGCGGATGCTCTGAGCCTCATTGGCGGCCGGGAGAGTGAAGCCAAGAAGAAGCCTGCTAAACGCACACCCAAAAGGCCGGTAAAGAAGCAGTAAAGCCCAGAGAGTAGGAAGATTGCCACGCGGAAGGCATTGCCTTCCGCGTTTTTTTGTATAGGCCGCCGAATGGCGTGGGCTGGAAAAATCTACACGCACGCCACGAAAGTGCCATCGCCAAGTCGTTGATTTAGTGAGAGTGTGTCTGGTATTCGGCTTGCCAATTAGGACCTTAGACGACCTTATGGGACGGATCGCTAAATTTCGGAGGTTTCCCGGCCTGGCCGCCGGGCCGCTGGCATTGGCTATGCTGGCAGCAGGATGCTCCCGCCCCATTGCCGTCCCCGGCGACAGTACCGCTGCCCAGGCGGATCCGCATCAGACCCCATTTCATGAAGATGGAACCAAGCTAGACAATGCTCGCGGAGAGGCTCCAAATCCATCCGGGAAAGCCGCTGACAACAGCCTACCGTTCCATGAACGCGAGAATCTTCCGGCCGGAACTCTTATCAGCGTGCGTTTGAAAACTCCTATTTCTGTCGAGGACCCAAACGCGAGTGATGCTTTCGACGCGGTCGTCGTTGAACCGGTCGTCATCGAGGGCGATACCCTTATTCCGCCTGGAATCCTCGTCTCGGGGAGGGTCGAGTCTGCTCGCACTTCCCAAGTGAAGCGCAATCGGGGTTATGTTCGACTAAAGCTGGCTTCGGTGCATATGGGCAGTCTGGATGTGCCGGTCCAGACGGCCAGCCTTTTCGCGCGACAATCGCCCTTGAGCGATGGCTCGTCGCGGGCGATCCGTGTGGAACAGGGGCGGCGGCTCACTTTCGCACTAGCGGAACCTGTCTTCATTGCCAGCCAACGTGGCCGGGCCGATCACTAAATCTCACAAATTTCCCCTTCTCTTCGTAATTTCTGACCGCTAAGCCCGGAATTCGGGTTCAAACCGAGTTTTCCACAGAAAGATTTCCTGTTTTGGTGACATCTGCCCTTTCGCACCTATGGGGTGTCTTCTCTATAGTGGGCCGGAATGGGAGTTGAGCCTGGCCGCGAAGAGCCAGTCGATTCCCATTTTGGGAAAACCAAGGTATCGAGCGGTCGGATTACCGGTTCCTTCTGGGACTCCTCCCGCGCAAAGTAGAACCTATGAGCGCTGCTGAACTGAGTTGGCCAAAGCCGGATTCCAAAGCGGAGATCCACTCTCTTTTTGAGAACGCTCCGCTCGCCTGGGCTCAATGCGACCGGCAGGGCATTATCACAGCATGGAATCCCGCATGGGAACAAATGTTGGCAATCAGTTCGGGAATGACACCATCTCTTCGCCTCGTGGATTTGATCCAGACTGAACATCACGCTGAACTTGAACAGATGGTTGCGGCATTGCTCCAGGGTGAGCGGAAGAGCTTTCAATTCGAAGCCAAGAGCGCAAGCCACAACGGTCAGCCGAAGCGCTGGAGTCTTTGGAGAGCAGGGCAAATCAATGGTTCCGACTGTGTACTCGTCATAACCGAAAATCTTCCCAGTGTTCCGGTTGCCGAACAACGTCTTCGTCAAGCCGAGCGACTCGAGACCGTGGGACGTCTGGCCGGCGGAGTGGCCCACGACTTCAACAATCTTTTGACCGGCGTGTTGCTCTACTGCGACTTACTGATGGCCAGTATCGAACCTGGCCACCGGGCACGCAAGTATGCCGATGAGATCCGCAAAGCTGGAATGCAAGCGACGGGGCTCGTACGGCAGCTACTCGCCCTTGCGCGGCCCGCCAATTCTCAGCCACGGCTGCTTTCGCTGAATGAAATCGCCGAAGGCATGCGTAACTTTCTGCTCCGGCTCATTGGGGAAAACATCGAGTTGCGGCTTCGCCTCGATAGCAATCTGGGATTGATCAAAATGGATCCCACGCAAGCGCAGCAGATTCTCCTCAACCTGGTGCTCAACGCGCGCGATGCCATGCCCCGTGGTGGGCAGATCGCGGTGGAGACCCGCAATTGCAAGGTCGAGGTATTGACCGAGTCCGCCCTCGGGTCCCGTAGCGCGGCCTCCGTACCTTGCGCGCTCTTCGTGGTCGAAGATAACGGTAGTGGCATGGATGATTCCACGCGCGCCCACGTGTTCGAAGCGTTCTTCACCACCAAAGGGGGAAAAGGTACGGGCCTCGGTCTGGCCACAGTTCACGACATCGTGAGCACGAATGGGGGCCTGATCCACCTCGAGAGCAAACCCGGCCAGGGCACTCGCGTCAGCGTGCTGCTGCCACTCGTTCCCGAGACCGCGCCTGATGCGTTCAGCAATAACAAGAGTTCTCATCCCGCCAAAAGCGGAGAGGTATTTTCAGCCAAAGAAGAGGAAGAATAGCCATGACGTCTGCAGCTTTAAGTCCGATCGCTCTTACACCGCAAATTGAGCCTGCTAACTTTCTTAATCTCTTGATCGTCGACGATGAACGATCCATTCGCGAAGCCTGCCGCGAGGTGGCAATGTCGCTGGGTTACTCGGCGTTTGTGGCCGACTGCGCCGAGCAAGCCTACCGCGCCCTCGAGTCGCAGAACTTCGATGCCGTGCTGCTCGATCTGCGATTGCCCGGCGCGGGCGGCCTGGACGCCCTGCGCCGCATCAAGGAGCGCCGTCCCGAGGCCGTGGTTGTGGTGGTCACGGGATACGGCACCGTGCAATCTGCCGTGCAGGCG
>Ga0209166_10000749_pt1 | contig 31560 bp, 29 predicted proteins | sample Coa_R1_3_FD_187151 | JGI IMG/M metagenome (GOLD analysis project Ga0209166, IMG submission 187151) | Surface soil microbial communities from Centralia Pennsylvania, which are recovering from an underground coalmine fire - Coalmine... | ecosystem: Environmental > Terrestrial > Soil >...
CCCGCACCGTCCAGGCAGGCCCGGCGTGCGCCCGCAGCACGGCGCTGGCCGGCGCGGCCGTCCCCGTCCCGCCCGGCCCGGACCTCGCCTCGGCGGCCGGCTGGGAGGACGCCCGGCGGCGGCTCGCCGCGCACCTGACCGGCCGGCTGGCCGAGGCGGCTGGCGCGCGCACCTTCCCCTCTTTTCATGCCGAACGACAGGCCGTGCCCGGACGGGATCCCGGCGGCGCACCTGGCCCCGTGGCGGCCGCCCTGGACTACGCCGGGGTGGATGCGATCCGCTACGCGCTGGCCCGGCTGCCGCCGGGCGCCGGGGCGCGGGTGGACCCGTGCCACGCTGCCGCGCACCGCCTGGACGTGCCCGCCTATGCTGTCCGGTACGCGCACGCGCACGCCGTGTCCGTCCTGCGCCAGGCCGCTGACCTCGGCCTCGGCCTGGGGGAGGTGGCGGAGTTCCAGCCGCGGACGCTCGCACACCCCAGCGAGCGGGCGCTGCTCGGCGAACTGTCCTGGCTTCCCGAACGGGTTGCCGGGGCGGCGCGGCGGGCCCGGCCGGACGTGTTCCCGCGCTACCTTGAGCGGCTGGCCGGGGCGTACTTCGACTGCCAGGAGCAGCGCCCGGCAGCGTGGCCGGGCATGGGAGCGGGCTGCCCCGGACTGGTGTCCCGCCTCTGGCTGGCCGCCGCCACCGCGACCGCGCTGCGCGCCGGCCTGGACCTGCTCGGCGTGGACCCGCCCGACAGACTGTGATCCGGGGTTAACCAAGGGGAGCTATGGAGCAGCCTTTGTCCACGGGCACTGTCACGCCGCAGCCGCCGGGCCGAACGCCGCACCGCTCCGCGCTGCGGCTTCCCGGCGGCGAGACTCTGCCGGCCCCGGGGGCAAGCCCCCGGACCCCCGTGCCTCCCGCACCGCAATCTTGCGCGCCTCCGGCACGACCACGCGAAGCGCATTAGGGAGGCCAGCAAGATATGAGCCGAGTCGCTCATCCCGCCGGGCCGCGCCACGCGGACGTGCTGCCCGCCGATCACCCGCCCGCGCCGCCGGCCGACCTGAACGCGCTGGACCCGGCGATCTGGCCGCGCAGCGCGCGGCGCGTGGACGGGGTACTCACGCTGGGCGGGATCGACGTACGGGACCTGGCCGGGCAGCACGCCACCCCGGCGTTCGTCCTGGACGAGGAGGACTTCCGCGGCCGGTGCCGCGACTTCGTCCAGGCGTTCGGCGAGCGGGCGGCGGTGTTCTACGCGGCCAAGGCGTTCTGCTGCCGCGCGGTGCTGCGCTGGGCCGCCGAGGAGGGGCTCGGCGTGGACGTGTGCACCGGCGGGGAACTCGAGGTCGCGCTGGCCGCCGGGGTCGACCCGGCCATGATCACCATGCACGGCAGCAACAAGCTCATGGCCGAGCTCGACCGTGCGGTGGCCACGGGCGTGGGCCACATCGTGGTCGACTCGTTCGAGGAAATCGCCCGGCTCGCCTACCTCACCGAGGAACGCGATGGCCCGACGGACGGCGGCCGGCCGGTGGACCTGCGTCATGCACAAAAGAAGAGGAGCGCGGGCACGGCGCCGCGGGTGCTGGTCCGGGTCACCACCGGCGTGGAGGCGCACACGCACGAGTTCGTGGCGACCGCGCACGACGACCAGAAGTTCGGCTTCTCGCTGTCCTCCGGCGCGGCGGACGAGGCGGTGCGCCGGGTGCTCGCCGCACCGTCGCTGGACTTCGCCGGGCTGCACTCGCACATCGGGTCGCAGATCTACGACACGGCGGGGTTCGACGTGGCCGCGCACCGGGTGCTGGAACTCGCCGCGCGGATCCGCACCGAGCACGGCGTGCACATCGGCGAACTGGACCTGGGCGGCGGTTTCGGCATCGCTTACGTGCCCGAGGACGACCCGGCCGACATCAAGGTGGTCGCGCAGAGCCTGCACGAGATCGTGCGCGCCCAGTGCGCGGCGGCGGGCCTGGAGGCGCCCCGGCTCACCGTCGAGCCGGGCCGGGCGATCGCCGGGCCGGGCACCGTTACCCTGTATGAGGTCGGGACCATCAAGGACGTCGACGGGCTGCGCAGCTACGTCAGCGTCGATGGCGGGATGAGCGACAACATCCGGACCGCGCTGTACGGGGCGGAGTACACGTGCGCGCTGGCCTCCCGGGAGTCGGCCGCGCCGCCGATGCTGTCCCGGCTGGTCGGCAGGCACTGTGAGAGCGGGGACATCGTGGTCAGGGACACCTACCTGCCGGCCGACCTCGCGCCAGGGGACCTGGTAGCGGTGGCGGCCACCGGCGCCTACTGCCGGTCGATGGCCAGCAACTACAACTACGTGCCGCGGCCGCCGGTGGTCTGCGTCCGCGACGGCGCGTCCCGCGTCCTGCTCCGCCGGGAGACCCCCCGGGACCTGCTCAGCCTGGATGAAGGATGAAAGGCCGGGGAGAGCCCCTGAAGGTGGCGCTGCTCGGCTGCGGCATCGTCGGGTCCGAGGTGTACCGGCTGATCGGCGACCAGGCCGCCGACCTGGCTGCCCGGGTCGGCGTTCCGGTCGAGGTGGCCGGGGTGGCGGTGCGCCGCCCGGGCCGGGCCCGCGGCGTGACCGTGGACCCGGGGCTGATCACGACCGACGCGGCGGCCCTGGTCAGCCGGGACGACATCGACATCGTGGTCGAGGTGATCGGCGGCATCGAGCCGGCCCGTTCGCTGCTGCTCACCGCGCTGCGGGCCCGCAAAGCCGTGGTCACCGCCAACAAGGCGCTGCTCGCCGAGGACGGCATGACGCTGCATGACGCGGCGCGCGAGGCCGGGGCCGACCTGTACTACGAGGCGTCCGTGGCCGGCGCGATCCCCCTGCTGCGGCCGCTGCGCGAGTCGCTGGCCGGGGACGCCGTGCACCGGGTGCTCGGCATCGTCAACGGCACCACGAACTACATCCTCGACCAGATGGACACCTCCGGGGCCGGGTTCGCCGACGCGCTGGAGGAGGCGCAGGCACTCGGTTACGCGGAGGCTGACCCGACCGCCGACGTGGACGGGTTCGACGCCGCCGCCAAGGCGGCGATCCTGGCCGGGCTTGCGTTCCATACCCGGGTCGGCGCGGCCGACGTGCACCGGGAGGGGATCACCGGGGTCACGCCCGCCGACATCGCCAGCGCGCGCACGCTCGGCCATGTGGTCAAGCTGCTGGCGATCTGCGAGCGCGGCGACGGCGGGGTCTCGGTGCGGGTGCACCCGGCGATGATCCCGCGATCGCACCCGCTCGCCGGGGTCCGTGAGGCCTACAACGCCGTGTTCGTCGAGGCGGAGTCCGCCGGCAGGCTGATGTTCTACGGGGCCGGCGCCGGTGGTGTGCCGACCGCCAGCGCGGTGCTCGGCGACATCGTCGCGGTTGCCCGCAACCGGCTGGCCGGCACCCGCGGCCCGGACGCGACGACCTACGCCGACCTGCCCGCACTGCCCATGGGCCAGGCGCTGACCCGGTACCACATCTCTCTCGACGTGGCCGACAAGCCGGGCGTGCTGGCCAGGGTCGCGGACGCGTTCGCCCGGCACGACGTGTCGATCAAGGCGGTACGCCAGGAGGGCCGGGGCGACGACGCCCAGCTTGTCATCGTGACGCACGTGGCGCCGGACGCGGCACTGGCCGCCTGCGTGGCCGACCTCGGCGCCATGGATGCGGTCCGTGCGGTCGCCAGCGTGATGCGGGTCGAGGGGGAGAATGACGAGTGAACTTCAGGGTCGATGGCGGGGGAGTGATCCGGCGGTACTCCGAATGGCTGCCGGTCCCCGCGGACGCGCCGGTGATCTCGCTGGGTGAGGGGTCCACGCCGCTGATCCCCGCGCCGGTGCTGTCGGAGAAGACCGGGTGCGAGGTCTACCTCAAGGTGGAGGGCGCGAACCCGACGGGCTCGTTCAAGGACCGGGGCATGACGGTCGCGGTGAGCATGGCCGCCAGCCACGGCGCGAAGGCGGTGATCTGCGCGTCCACCGGGAACACCAGCGCCAGCGCCGCCGCGTACGCCGCGCGGGCGGGAATCACCTGCGCGGTGCTCGTGCCTCGCGGCAAGATCGCCCTCGGCAAAATGGCCCAGGCCCTGGTGCACGGCGCCAGGCTGCTCCAGGTGGACGGCAACTTCGACGACTGCCTGGAGCTTGCCCGCAAGCTCGCCGCCGATCACCCGGTCGCGCTGGTCAACTCGGTGAACCCGGACCGCCTGAAAGGCCAGAAGACCGCCGCGTTCGAGATCATCGAGGCGCTCGGCGACGCCCCGGACGTGCACTGCCTGCCGGTAGGCAACGCCGGCAACATCACCGCCTACTGGATGGGCTACCGCGAGTACGCCAAGGCCGGGCGGGCCAGCAAGACGCCGCGGATGTTCGGCTTCCAGGCCAGCGGGGCCGCGCCGATCGTCCGCGGCGAGCCGGTGCTCACCCCGGTCACGATCGCGACCGCCATCCGGATCGGCAACCCGGCCTCCTGGCGGCTGGCCGAGGAGGCGCGGGACGCCTCGGGCGGGCTGATCGCCGCAGTGACCGACCGGCAGATCCTGGCCGCGTACCGGCTGCTGGCCGCGCGGGAGGCGGTGTTCGGCGAACTGGCGTCCGCCGCCGGGGTGGCCGGGCTGCTCCAGGCCAGGGAGAGCGGGGCGCTTGACGCGGGCTCCGTGGTCGTCTGCACGATCACCGGCAACGGGCTGAAGGACCCGGACTGGGCGGTGTCCGCCGCGCCGGCGCCGGTCACGATCCCGGTGGACGCGGCGACCGCGGCGGCCGCGCTCGGGCTGGCCTGAGGGGAGCCAGGTGATCTGGGCACAGTCTCCGGTGGTGGTGCGGGTTCCGGCGACCAGCGCCAACCTCGGGCCGGGTTTTGACTCGTTCGGGCTCGCGCTGGCCCTGCACGACCAGGTCGAGGCCCGGGTGACCGGCGGCGGGCTGGACGTGCGGGTGCGCGGTGAGGGCGAGGAGACCGCCACGGCGGGCGAGCGGCACCTGGTCGTCCGGGCGATGCGCGCCGCGTTTGAGGAGCTGGGCGGCCAGCCTCCCGGGATCGCGCTTCGCTGCGCGAACGGGATCCCGCACGGGCGCGGGCTCGGCTCGTCGGCGGCGGCCGTGGTGTCCGGGGTCCTGGCCGCCCGGGCCCTGGTGGCCGACGGCGCGGACCGGCTGCCCGGCGCCGAGGTGCTCCGGCTCGCCGTGGACCTGGAGGGGCACCCGGACAACGTGGCCGCCTGCCTGGCGGGCGGGCTCACCGTCGCCTGGCGGCCTGCCGTGGCCGGTGCCGGGGGGCCCGGGGCGGGCGTGGTCCCATCCGCTGACCTGGACCCGGGGAGCCCCGCGGGCGGCCGTCCTGCCCGGCTGCTGCGGTTCGATGTGCTGCCCGCGATCGGCGCGGTGGCCTGCGTGGCGCCCACCGCCATGGCAACACACGAGGCCCGGGCCGCGCTGCCCGCGTCGGTCCCGCACGCCGACGCGGCCGCCAACGCGGCCCGCAGCGCGTTGCTGCTGGCCGCGCTCACCGGCGACCCGGCGGTGCTGTTCGACGCCACCGAGGACTATCTGCATCAGCGCTACCGCGCCGCGGCGCAGCCGGCGACCGCCGACCTGCTGGCCAGGCTGCGCCGGGCCGGGGTCGCGGCCGTGGTCTCCGGGGCGGGCCCGAGCGTGCTGGCCCTTGGTCTTGCGGATCAGCGGCCCGGCCTGGAGGTCGTGGATTCAATCGCCCGGGAAACGGGTATCGCTTGGCGTGTAACCCCCCTCAAGGTCGACCGGCAGGGTGCCACCGTCCAGCCCGGCGGGATTGGTGTGCCCTCGCCGGGGGCCGCGTGGCAAGGGCGATCCACGAACCAGGCCCCAGATCCTGGCGTGCTCCCTGCGGGAGGGTCCACGCAGGGCCGGGCGGGGAGCCCGGCGACACACGGACCACAGTCAAGGGAATGCCGTGGGCTCTTATGGTGTTAAGCTGGGTGCTGCACCAGGTGCCCCGCCGTCGGGGCAAGTGCTCGCCTGTCATCTGTCGCGTTACCGGCTGTATGGTCGGCTGTGGCCGGTGATTCCCTGTCAGCTCTTCGGACCGCCTCTTCCCCTCAGCCCTTGCGGGCCCGGGATCCGGCCTTGAAGAAATATGACAGGGCCCGAGGTTCTGGCGAGCCAGCTGTGCCTTTTGGGCCGGTCCGGGCTCTCGTCTTCGGGGGCGCCCATGTGGTCGGTGCTCTGGGGGCGCACAGCACCCCGAGACGGCGCCAGCCCGCGGCTGGTGCACAACTTGGCCCGGCCAACTCACCGGGCTGTAACACCGGGTCGACCGGCTGGCATGGCCGGCGCCTGAGTTCTGGGAAGGACCCCTCGTGAGCGAACCCACCGAGTTCTTCGCCGGTACCCGGGAGCTTCCCGGGGACGCCCCGCACCGGCCTGATCCGTCTGAGTCACGGTCCGGCACCGCTGCCGCCATGGCCGCTGCACCCGCGGTGACGCAGGAGCCGGGCGGCGGGGCTCGTGCCCCGGGCCGCGGGCTGACCAGCATGCTGCTTCCGGAGTTGCAGCGGCTCGCCCAGTCCATGGGCATCACCGGGGTAGGCCGGATGCGGAAGGGCCAGCTCATCGAGGCGATCCAGAGCCGGCAGGGAGGACCAGCCGCCGGCCCGGCGCGCTCGGGCACCGCGAGCGCTGCTATCGACAATTCCGCCACGCGGGGAGCGCCTGCGGGAGCCGGCATACCCCGCCACCGTGAGCAGGAAGCCATGGAACCAGACAGAACGATGCAGCGGGGCCCGGGGGAGGGCACCCAGGTCGTCACGTCCGGCCGTGACATGCGGACCGGCTCCGCGCCGGGTGCCGCCGGCGGCGCCGGCCCCGGCCAGTTGACGTTCGCGCCAGCCGACGCCGGCCGCGCTTCCGCGGCCACGGCCGGGGCGGCCCAGGCCGGAGGCGAGGCGCCTTCCGGTAGTGCGCCCGCGGCGGCGGCCGACGGCCAGGCGGCCGGTGACGGCCAGCCCTCGGGCGAGAACGGCCAGCGTGAGCGGCGGCGCCGCAGCAACAACGTGCGCCGCGACGATGCCCCGCGCGGGGGCGAGGCCCGAGACCAGCGCGGGGGCGAGGCCCGAGACCAGCGCGGGGGCGAGGCCCGAGACCAGGCGGAGCAGCGGTCCGACCAGGGCCGGGACTCCCGTGCTCAGGCTGGCGGGCAGGGCGACCAGGGCGGCCGCGGCGGCGACGATGACGACGGCCGCGGTGGCCGGCGCAACCGGGACCGGTTCCGCAACCGCAACCGGCGTCGTGGCGAGCGGGGCGGTGACCCCGAGCCGGTGATTACCGAGGATGACGTGCTCATCCCGATCGCGGGCATCCTCGACGTGCTCGACAACTATGCCTTCATCCGCACCACCGGCTACCTGCCCGGGCCCAACGACGTCTACGTGTCGCTGTCCCAGGTGCGCAGGCACGGGCTGCGCAAGGGCGACGTCATCGAGGGTGCGGTGCGCCAGCCGCGCGAAGGGGAGCGCCGGGAGAAGTTCAACGCCCTGGTCAGGCTGGACAAGGTGAACGGCCTCGACCCGGAGGCCTCCCGCGCCCGGCCCGAGTTCTCCAAGCTGGTGCCGCTGTACCCGCAGGACCGGCTGCGCCTGGAGACCGACCCAGGCGTGCTGACCACGCGGATCATCGACCTGGTCAGCCCGATCGGCAAGGGCCAGCGCGGGCTCATCGTGTCGCCGCCCAAGGCGGGCAAGACGATGATCCTGCAGGCGATCGCCAACGCGATCACCAAGAACAACCCGGAATGCCACCTCATGGTCGTGCTCGTGGACGAGCGGCCTGAGGAGGTCACCGACATGCAGCGGACGGTCAAAGGCGAGGTGATCCACTCGACCTTCGACCGCCCGGCCGAGGACCACACCACGGTCGCGGAATTGTCCATCGAGCGGGCCAAGCGGCTCGTGGAGATGGGCCACGACGTGGTCGTGCTCCTCGACTCCATCACCCGGCTGGGGCGGGCCTACAACCTGGCGGCCCCGGCGAGCGGCCGGATCATGTCCGGTGGTGTGGACTCCACCGCGCTCTACCCGCCGAAGAAGTTCTTCGGTGCGGCCCGCAACATCGAGCACGGCGGTTCGCTGACCATCCTGGCCACCGCCCTCATCGAGACCGGGTCCCGCGCGGACGAGGTCATCTTCGAGGAGTTCAAGGGCACCGGCAACATGGAGCTGCGGCTGCGCCGGGAGCTGGCCGACAAGCGGATCTTCCCGGCCATCGACATCGATGCATCCAGCACCCGTAAGGAGGAGATCCTCCTGACGCCGGAGGAGCTGAAGATCGTCTGGCAGCTCCGCCGGGTGCTCCACGCGCTGGAGCCGCAGCAGGCGCTGGAGGTGCTCCTGGACCGTATGAAGGGCACCAAGAGCAACGCGGAGTTCCTCCTCCAGGTGCAGAAGACCACGGTCAGCAGCTAGCGGCCCGCCGCGGCCCGAGCCGGGAATCTCCGCAGCCCGCGGCGTGTTCTTGGCTCTGGCACACTACGTAAGGCATAAGCGGTACCGGTTCACGCCCGCCACCGGCGCGGCGACCCGGCGACCAGGCAGGAGTATTTACGTGAAGCCCGACATTCACCCGGACTACGTGGTGACCACGGTGACCTGCTCGTGCGGGAACACCTTCACCACGCGGTCGACGGCACGCAGCGGCACCATCCACGCCGAGGTCTGCTCGAACTGCCACCCGTTCTACACCGGCAAGCAGAAGATCCTCGACACCGGCGGCCGGGTGGCCCGCTTCGAGCGGCAGTTCGGCAAGAAGGCCGCGCCCAGCAAGTAGCTTGACCCAGATCACCGTGCCCGGGAGGCCGCGACGCCTTCCGGGGCGGTGATCTTGGCTTTTGGCGGGAGATACGGCACGAAGGGACGAGCGGTGTTCGAGCGGCTCAGCGATCTGGCTGAGGAGTACGCCAGGCTGGAGCGGGATCTGGCCGACGCTGCCGTGCACGCCGACCCGGAGCGGGCCAGGACGCTCGGCCGCCGTTACGGGGAGCTGACCACGCTGGTCCAGGCCTACCAGGAGTGGCAGCGCACCGCCGCCGACGAGCAGGCCGCGCGGGAGCTGGCCGCCGAGGATCACTCGTTCACAGCCGAGGCCGAGGAGCTTGCCCGGCACCGCGTGCAGCTGGAGGGCCGGCTCACCGAGCTGCTCGCGCCGCGTGACGCCAGCGATGGCAAGGACGTCCTGCTGGAGGTCAAGGCGGGGGAGGGCGGCGAGGAGTCGGCGCTGTTCGCGGCCGACCTGCTGCGCATGTACCTGCGGTACGCCGAGCGCCGGGGCTGGAAGACGGAGGTACTGGACTCCACCGTCACCGGCCTGGGCGGTTACAAGGACGCCACAGTCGCGGTGAAGTCCGGCCGGCGCGGCGGGGCCGCGGCCGACGGGGTGTGGGCGCGGCTGAAATACGAGGGCGGGGTGCACCGCGTCCAGCGGGTACCGGTCACCGAGTCGCAGGGCCGGGTCCACACGTCGGCCGCTGGCGTGCTGGTGCTGCCCGAGGCCGACCCGGTGGAGGTCACGATCGACCCCGCAGAGCTGCGCGTGGACGTGTTCCGGTCCTCGGGGCCCGGCGGCCAGAGCGTGAATACCACCGACTCCGCGGTGCGGATCACCCACCTGCCCACCGGGATCGTCGTGTCCTGCCAGAACGAGAAGAGCCAGCTGCAGAACAAGGAGCAGGCGCTGCGCATCCTGCGGGCCCGGCTGCTGGCCCAGGCGCAGGCCGACGCCGACGCCCAGGCGCAGGCCGAGCGGCGCAGCCAGGTCCGGACCGTGGACCGGTCCCAGCGGGTGCGCACCTACAACTTCCCGGAGAACCGCATCTCCGATCACCGGGTCGGCTACAAGGCGCACAACCTGGACCAGGTGCTCGACGGCGACCTGGACGCGGTGATCGGCGCCCTGGTCGAGGCCGACAGGTCCGGCCTCGCGGCGGCCACCGATGACGACTGAGCCTGGCTCCCTGCGGCCGCCGGCCGATGACCGGGCGGCCGGGCCAGCCGATAACCTGGCAGCCGGGCCATGAGCCTGCTGCTGGATGAGGTCGCGATCGCCGCGGCCCGGCTGGCCGAGGCCGGGGTGGAATCGCCCCGCGCCGACGCGGAGGTCATCGCCGCGCACGTGCACGGCGTGCGCCGGGGCGAGCTGCACCTGGTGCCGGACACCGCCTTCGACCCGAGGTTCTGGGACGAGGTCGCCCGGCGTGAGGCCCGCGAGCCGCTGCAGCACATCACCGGCCTGACCCACTTCCGGTACACCGAGCTGGAGGTGGGACCCGGGGTCTTCGTGCCCCGCCCGGAGACCGAGGTGATGACCGGCTGGGCCATCGGCAGGCTCACCGAGATGGACGTCGCGGACCCGGTGGTCGCGGACCTCGGGACGGGTTCCGGGGCGATCGCGCTGGCGATCGCGCAGGAGGTGCCGCGCGCCCGGGTGCACGCGGTCGAGGCCGACCCGGTCGCGCGGGGCTGGGCGGAGCGCAACATCGCCCGCTGCGCCGGCTACGCGCCGCACACGGCGGGCCGGGTGGTGCTGCACGCCGCGGACTTCGCCAAGGCGCTGCCGGACCTGAACGGCACCGTGGACCTTGTGGTCAGCAACCCGCCCTACATCCCGGTCGGGGCGGGTGTCCCGCCCGAGGTCGCCGAGTACGACCCCGCGGGCGCGCTGTGGGGGGGTCCGGACGGCCTGGACGCGATCCGGGTCATCGAGGCGACCGCCCGCCGGCTGCTCCGGCCGGACGGCCTGGTGGCGGTGGAGCACGGGGCCCCGCAGGGCGCGGCGGTCTACTGGGTGTTCGCCGAGGAACGCGGCTGGCGGGACACCCGGAACCACAAGGACCTGGCGGGCCGTGACCGGTTCGTTACCGCTCGGCTGCCTGGGCCGCGGTGAGGCGATTCCCCGTGCCTGCGATCTTCCGGATCGTCTCTTCGGAGACGGGGCCGGTGCGCAGAATCTCAAGCTCCGCGCCGGTGACTCGCACCAAAGTCGAAGGTGCTTCATAGGCGATGGCGTCGTCGTCAAGGATCACGTAGATGATCTCCTCACGCGGCCAGTTCAGCTGGCCGAGATCGATGTCGGCGATGGCTGTTGGCCCGGCACCGCTTACGTTGAGGCTGGTGGCGGTCAGCGGGACACCGGCTTCGCCGATTACCTGCAAGGTGGCGGGGTGGTCCGGAACACGAATTCCAACAGTGCCATTCAAGGTCACGAGGTGATCGGGGAGAAGGGGAGTCTTTTCCACGATCACCGTGACCGGACCGGGGGTCAGGTTGCCAAGAAGCCGGAGCGCTCGGGGCGTGAGCACACCGACCTCCCGGGCCATCCGGAGGGACGCGCACGCAACGTGCATGACATTCGATGCGGTCCGGCCCTTCACGGCAAAGGCTCGGTCGATGGCCGTCAATGACGTCGCCATGGCGGCGAGCATGTAGCCCGTTTCCGTAGGAAGTACAGCCAGTGCGCCCTGCCGGAGGCTCTCGGCAATTTTCCCGGCATCAGCCAGGCTCACCATGCGGCTCGCGCCCCGTACCGGTACATACTCAAACCTGGTCAACGTGACAGTCCTTGATCATCCCAGCTTTCCAGAGCATCCATGGTAGCGACCCTGATGGAGGACCAGAGCCGCCTGTCGATCAGGTCTATCCCGTAAGCCACCGATCTCAGCAGCCCGGCAATGTCGTGGGGCTGGAGTTGGTCCAGTTCCGTCGCGGCCGGCAGGGCCTGCAACTGGCGGCGGACGAACTCGACAGCCGTTTCGGTGAAGTCGTCGTCTTGGCTGGACCTAGCGGCATATGCGGCGTTCATTACCCCGAAAAAGGGGCGAAGTTCCCAGTTGAGCATCGTGATAGCGAGATGCTCGACAGTCTGGCTCCCCGGAGAGCACCGGGTCAAGTCATCATGACCTGCAGCCCGAGGTGCTGAAGGCGTCGGCCCGTCAGCAGCTGGCTGCCGGTCAGGGTGAGCTGGACCTGCGCCTGGAGCGCACCGCCACTCTGCCTTGTAGCGGCGCGGACGCATCCCTTTACCTGTCGCGCGTCGACCACCGAAGACTGCTGGCCGGGTCGTGATCGGTCTCCTACGCTGATTGGCAGCTGACCCATCCCACGTGGAGCCCGGGCAGCATGCGGATCGGGGTGGCTTGTCGGGAGGACGGCGATGACGCTGGCGCAGGGATCGGCTGTAGTCGCGATCGTGTCGGCGGCCGTCGCCGTCGTCGTCACGATCCTGGGCGTCTTCGAGCGGAGACGCGCGTTCCGGGCCCAGCAAGCCGAACTGGACCGGCAGGCCCAGCGTTGGCATGCGGAGTTCAGGAAGGATTTCTGGCTGGAACAGTACCGTTACCGGCTGGCGGCATATGGCGAGGTGCTCAAGACGCTGGGTGCGGTCCCTGACGTGATGTTCGAGTCCGGCCCGGACAAGTACAAGGCGTTGCACGGGAAGAAGGAATTGTTGCGCTCGACGGCCGAGGCCCTGCGAGGCCATCTCTACGGCGAGCCCGGGCTCCTCATGACGGGGCCGACGCGGAACTCCTTGCACAGTGCCTGGCGGGAATGCCTGCTCTTCCTCAGAGGGGACGGAGACGAACTGTCGGGCGACCTGCTCGTTGATGTCTTCTTCCACGCGCGCCGGTACCTCCGAGCGGACCTTTATCTAGTGCACCGCGCCACGGGGCGCCTGGAGAACCTCATGAAGGAGCTGGACCCGCTCGAAGGCTCCGTTTCCTGAAAGCGCTGGCCGCCACCTCTGCTGCGGACTTGCGCACTAAGTGGCCCAACTCGGGTCACTAATGAGTTGATGGCGCTGATCGCTGGCCGGTTCGGCCGGGCCGAGCCGCGCCGCACGGCGCGCGATGACCTGCGCGGGTTCGTGGCCGCCCAGCTCGGCGATGTGGGCGGGGTGCTGATCTGTGATGAGACGGGGTTCTTGAAGAAGGGCACCGGCTCGGTGGGCGTGCAGCGCCAGTACACCGGCACCGCGGGGCGGATCGAAAACTCCCAGGTCGGCGTGTTCCTGTCCTACGCCTGCCCGCGGGGCCGGGCGCTGATCGACCGCCGGGTCTGCCTGCCGAAGTCCTGGACCGGCGACCCGTCCCGCTGCGCAGTGGCCGGTGTCCCAGCGGAGGTGGAGTTCGCGACCAAGCCGGAACTGGCCCTGGGGATGATCACCGATGCGGCAGCGGCGAGGATGCCCCCTGCTGGGTGGCCAGCGACGAGGTCTATGGCGACAACGGCGGCTTCCGCGCCGGGGTCGCCAAGCTGGGCCTGGGCTATGTGCTGGCGGTCTCCTGCGACCACCGCATCCCGGCCTTCCCCGGCGGCAAGCGCCGGCTGCGCGCCGATCAAGTCGCCGCCGCCGTGCCGCGCCGCTGCTGGCAGCGGATCAGCGCCGGGACCGGCTCCAAGGGCCCGCGCTGGTATGACTGGGCTTGGGCCAGCGTGCACCAGCCGGGCCACAGCCTGCTGATCTGCCGCGGCAGCGACGGCACCTTGGCCTTCTACCGGTGCTGGTCACCCGCCCCCGTGCCGCTGGCTGCGCTGGTCCACGTTGCGGGGATGCGCTGGAGCGTCGAAGAACAGTTCCAAGCCGCCAGGGGCCAGGCAGGGCTGGACCACTACCAGGTGCGCACCTGGACCAGCTGGCACCGGTTCATCACCCTGGCCATGCTCGCCGCAGCGTTCCTCACCGCCTGCGCCGCCGCCGCAGCACCAGCCCCGGCCGCCGATCCCTGGCACCACGCCCGCCACGGCGGGCCGATCGCACTAACCGCTGCCGAGATCCGCCGCCTGTTCAACGGCCTGGTCATCGCCCCACTCCGGGCCCCGCTCACCACGCCACTGCGCGCCATCAGCGACATCCAGCACTGGTCCAACTGGCGCCGCCTCCACCAAGGCCACGCCCGCCACAGCCACTACCAGCACAGACTCGCCACCGAACGCGACCCATAATGACACTGCCGTTCTAGGAGGTCGCCCGGGTGGCCGTCCCGCGGTCAGCGAGTCTGAGGGCGTACCGGGCGATCCAGCGGACTTCGACGTCCTCGTCATCGGCGGCGGCTGCCCGCAGTGCTTGGCGGCTGCGTTCTTCGCTGGCCCTGTGGAGCAGCCACCAGGCGGCCCGCTGGCGAATCCCGGGGTGGGGGTCGGTTTCAAGCTGGGCGAGCAGCGCCTCGAAGGCGTGAGGGTCGTTGCCCGCCCGCTTCATAAGATCCGCCAGCTCCGCTCGTGACCGCTCTGCCGCTTCTATCTCGTCGTCGAACATCGGCCCCCGGGGGATCTTCGGAAACGTCCGTGGCCATCGGACCGTAGGGTCCTTCGGGTAGCCGGGGTTGTCCAGCGCGGCCTGGATCGCGGGCCACCCATAGCTGCCGAAGACCCGCAGGACTTCGCTGGCTACCGGCTCGACCGGGCCGCCGGACCTGACCTCCCAGAGAAAGAGCAGTTCGCCGAGGCCGGTGGCGAGGCTGTGGAGGGTCCGCTGCCAGTACACCCACTCGGTCTTGATGTCCGAGGCGTGCATGTCGGCCCAGAAGCTCACGTCCTGCCTGGTGCTCCCGCGGGACTTCCGGAACCGCACCTCGGCGGCATGGGTGACGGTCTCATAGCGAAAGGCGCCGGGGGAGGGCCCCCGGCGGAACCCCAGCTCCCGCAGCGCGGGCGCGATGTACGCGCGGAGCAGCAGCCGGTAGGCGTCCTGCGCCGTCGCTCCCGTGTTCACCCACGCCTCACCCCGGATCATGCCCGTGGTCCGCAGGCTGCCATCGTCCCAGAATCCCCGACCAGCGCAGACTCGCTCACCGAACTCGACTCATAACGAAATGACGCTGCCGTACCAGCCCGGCGACGGCCCCGGCGATGGCCGCGAGGGCAAGCTGTATGAGGCGGCTAGCCCCAGGCTAGCCCTGAGTGCCTTGAGCCGATATGCGTGTCTCATGGCTTTACTCTGATCTAGGGTGATTGTCGGGCACGGGCAAGGCCGCCGGTCCAGGTCTCCCCGGCGCACCCGCCTCCTGCGGCAGACGGCGTGCATGCGTGCGGAAGCGGCCCCGTCAGAGTCTAGTGTCAGCCGGTGTCGACCGTGTTGGGACTCTCTTTCACCTACATCGCCGTGGGGCGGTAATGTCACCGAGTCGTCCGGACGCGGTCCCGGATGCTCTGCTCTCGGCTGATGAGTGGCAGCCTCACCGTGGGATGCCGGCGCAGCGTGATGCTGGATGCAGCGTTGAATGAAAAGATCGGATGCAATGAGTACGCGGTTCGATTGCACGGACACAGCCCAGCGAGCGGCGGGCATCAGTGATGCTGCCGCCACCTTGCGCAAAGGTGAGCTGGTCGTGCTGCCCACTGACACCGTGTACGGACTGGCGGCCGACGCGTTCTCGCCAGCAGCGGTGGCAGCGCTACTGACCGCGCGGGGGGGCGGTCGGCACGCGCCACCGAGTGTGCTGGTCGGCAGCCGGCGCGCCGCGCTTGCGCTGGTCGAGGACGTGAGCGCCTCCGGCAACGACCTGATCGACGAGTTCTGGCCCGGCGGCCTCACCCTGGTGTTCCGGTCGGCCCGGAGCCTGGTGTGGGACCTGGGCGACACCAACGGCACTGTCGCGGTCCGGATGCCGTTGCAGCCCGTCGCGCTGGACCTGCTCCGGGAAACCGGCCCGCTCGCGGTGAGCAGCGCCAACCTGACCGGCTCGCCCCCGGCGACGACCGCCACCGAGGCGCAGTCGCAACTTGGCGACGCGGTGAGCGTCTATCTGGATGATGGGCCCTGCACCGCTGACGTCCCCTCCACCATCGTGGACATGACCGGGCCGGTGCCCCGGTTGCTGCGCAGGGGGGTGATCCCGGTCCGGCGCCTGCGGCAGGTGATTGCCCTGATCGTCGAGGACGGCGAGGAGGAGGATGCTTGATCGGCCGATGGCAGCCCGTGTGGCCGGGTGGCCTACAGTGGGGATTGATGCGCGCGAGCACATGGCTATGGGGCGCCCATGAGTGAGTATGTGATCACGCTGCTGGCCGCGGCCGCGGTGACCTACATACTGACACCGGTGGTGCGCCGGTTCGCGATCGCCGTGGGCGCCATGCACGCCGCCAGGGAACGCGACGTCCACGAGATGCCCACGCCGCTACTCGGCGGGTTCGCGATCTACGGCGGGCTGGCTGCCGCCCTGCTCCTGGCGAGCCGCCTCAGCGGGCTGAACAGCGTGTTCAGCGAGACAAACATGGCCAAGGGCCTGCTCCTGGCCGGTGGCCTGGTCGTCATCATGGGCTTCGTCGACGACCGGTGGGGGATGGGGGCGCTGTCCAAGCTGGCCGGGCAGGTCGCCGCCGGCGTCATCCTGGTCTGGAGCGGCGCCGAGATCCCCTGGCTGCCGGCGCCCGGCGGGGTCACCCTCATCCTGACCAGCGACCAGCAGGTGGCGGTGACCATCCTGATCGTGGTCGTCACCATGAACGCGGTCAACTTCATCGACGGCCTGGACGGGCTCGCCGCCGGGGTCGTGGGCATCGGCGCCATCGCGTTCTTCGCCTATTACTTCACCCTTGTGCACCGCCTCGGCCTGCTGGACCAGGCCGAGCCCGCGCTGGTCTCGTCGGTGCTCGCCGGGGTGTGCCTCGGCTTCCTGCCGCACAACTTCCACCCCGCGCGCATCTTCATGGGCGACACCGGCTCGATGCTCATCGGGCTGATGCTCGCCTACGCCCCGATCTCCAGCATGGCGCTGCTGGATCCGGCCTCGCTGACCGACACAGCCGCCTACGCGGCGGGCACCGTCAACCGGTACGGCGCCATCATCCCGCTGCTGGTGCCGGCCGCCATCCTGCTCATTCCCTACGCCGACCTGCTCATGGCCGTGGTGCGCCGGACCCGGGCCGGGAAGTCGGTGTTCGCACCGGATAAGAAGCACCTCCAGCACCGGTTGCTGGCCATCGGCCACTCGCACCGGACCAGCGTGCTGATCATGTACCTGTGGGCGGCGCTGTTCTCCGGCACCGTCGTCTGGCTGTCGATCGTCCGGACCCCGCTGTTCGTCCTGGCCATCGTCACCGTTGCCGCATTGCTGGGCCTGCTGTTGGTGACCATGCCCCGGCTGCGGCCCTGGTCCCGGGCGACCGTCGCCGGCCGCGGCGGCGGCCCGGTCTCCCGCACAGCGGGGGCCGTGGCGGTCGGTCCCGATCCGGCGGCGGCTCCGGCCTCAGGCCTGGCCCCGGCGGCGGCCGTGGTGCCGGTCGGCGCGGCACATGGGGCCGCGTCCGCACGTGCTCCCCGTAGCACAGCGCCCACCGGGACGCGGCCCACCGGGACGACGCGGCCCACCGGTGACCGGGCTACCGGCAACGGTGCCACGCCGGGCAACGGCGCGGCCGCCCCGGGAGCCCCTGCGGCCGCGGCCCCCCGGGACCCTGCCGCCCAGTCGCCCACCCGCGCGGATGGCCGTGGCGGACGGTCCTGGCGGACAGCCGGTGCCGTACCGCGCCGCGATGCCGACGGTGCCGCGCCGCCATGGGAGGCCGGGGACGCGCCGTCCCCGGGAGCGGGGCGTGCCGTGCCGCCCCGGGAGACGCCCCGGTCCGCCGACCCGGAGGCCACCGGCCCGATCCCCGGGCCGCTGTGGCCGGGCCGTCCCGCGCCCCAGGCCGAGCCACCCGAGGGGCCAGGGAACGGGCGGGCCGCCCCGCCGTGGCCGCCGGCCGCTCCGCCCTGGTTGTGACCGCGGACCGCACCGGCTACCCCGGCTTCCGGCGGGGGCCCTCCTGGAATCGATCACGGGAAGTGCCGAGCTAATCACGAATTGTCATGGGAATCACTATGGGTGACCCGGTAAAGCCTCCGTCAAAGAGCTTGTGATAGCTTTCACGAGCACCCGGGTAAGGGCTAGCGAGGGCATCGTGATACGTTTTCGCTCACCCGGCGCGCGTGCGGCGCGGTGGCCCCCGCGGCCGGCGCCCGGGCAGGGATGGCCGCGCCCGCTGGCCGTTCGTCCGGCAACCGACCCCTCGGAGTTTGGCAGATGGCAAATTACGCCGTGATCCTCCGGCGTTCTGCCATGGTCACGGCCGTCCCAGCACTGGTCATGGTCGTGCTGAGTGCCATTCTCGGCGGCGGCAAGGGCCTGCTTGGCGCGCTGCTCGGGGTCGGGCTCGTCATCGTATTCTTCGGCATCAGCGCCTTCGCGATGAGCCGGGCCGCACGGCACAGCCCGCAGGTCATGATGGTGACCGCGATATCCACCTACCTGGTCAAGATCCTTGCGCTGTTCTTCCTCGTCGTCAGGTACAGCGGCACCACCGCGTTCAACGGCAAGCTCTTCGGCTTCACGGTGGTGGTGGTCGTCGTCGTCTGGACGACGGCACAGGCGCTGGTCTCCGCTCGGCTCAAGGTCCCGTACGTCGAACCGGACGGGAAACGGTGATTCGTGGTGGCGACCAGGCATCCGGACGGCGTAGTGCGGCCCGTGGGCCGGCCTCGCATCCTGGCGGCTCGCCGGGAGCCGATGCGGGCCGCGCTTGCTCGTCATGACGGGCCAGCGCCCGCGATCGGGCGATGGCGGGCAGAACGCCGGAATGACCGTGTTCAGCTACCTGCTCGCGGGCATGCTCGCCTACGGTGGGCTCGGCTGGCTGATCGCACACTGGACCGGGGTTTCGCTGATCTTCCCGCTGGGCATGCTCTTTGGTCTTGCCCTGACCATCGGGCTGGTGATCTACCGGTACGGGCGGTCCTGACCGACACCGCCCCGGGCCACGGCCGCGCGGACGCCGCGGCTGACCGGGGCTGCACGGGCCGTCCAGGCCACACGCAAGCTTAAGGAGTCAAGGGTGACTTTCACGTCCCGGGTGCCAGTGGCAGCAGGCTGCCACCTCGGCTCCGGCTGCGGATACCCCGCTCCCGGGTATCCGAAGAGCTTCCAGTTCGAGCCGATCTTCAGCATCGGCTCGTTCCACTTCATCATGCCGATGCTGCTTGCCATCCTCTGCGCCGCGCTGGTGATCTGGTTCTTCTGGGCCGCGTTCGCCAAGCCCAAACTGGTGCCCAGCACGGTGCAGAACCTCGGCGAGCTGGGCATCTTGTTCATCCGGGATCAGATCCTGCGGCCGATGATGGGCAAGCGGGGCGACGGCTACCTGCCCTACCTGGTCGCGCTGTTCTTCTTCATCTGGTTCATGAACCTGATGGAGATCATCCCGTTCGCCCAGTTCCCGTCCATGTCGCTGATCGCGTTCCCGGTCTCGCTGATGATCATGGTGTACCTCACCTACAACTTCGTGAGCGTCAAGAACCTGGGCCTCGGCGGCTACTTCAAGAGCATGATCCCGTCCGGGGTGCCCGCGCCGATCCTGATCATCCTGGCGCCCGTGGAGATCCTGCAGTACGTCATCGTCCGGCCGTTCACGCTGGCGATCCGGTTGTTCGGGAACATGTTCGCGGGGCACATCCTGGTGGCCGTGTTCACGATCGCGAGCTGGTACCTGTTCAGCCTCGGCATCGGCCTGCTGTTCAGCGCGGCATCGTTCGTGATGACCGTCATACTCACCGGGTTCGAAATGCTGATCCAGGCGCTGCAGGCCTACATCTTCACGATCCTGACCGCGCAGTACATCGGCGGCGCCTACGAGACGGCGCACTGACATGACCTGCGACCGGGGCCACCGTATGCCGCCTCGGCGGCCCGCTGCCCCGGTCGCCCGTTCCGATCGCCGGGGAGAACACCGCCGGCCTAACCGCAAAGGAAAGCAAGGATGCTTCACCTGATTCACCTCCTGGCAGCTGCCGGCACCACCAAAACCACTCTCAGCATCAACATCGGTGCGGTGGCGTACGGCCTGGCAGCCATCGGCCCGGGTGTCGGCATCGGCCTGATCTTCGGTCACGGCGTGGAGGCCATGGCCAGGCAGCCGGAGGCCGCCGGAATGATCCGCGCCAACATGTACATCGGGTTCGCGCTGACCGAGGCGCTCGCGCTCATCGGCTTCGTGGTGCCTTACGTCTTCCACTACTAAAGGTAGGGGAGTGAGACAGAAAGGCTGAGGGTCATGTACCTTGCCGCTTCGTCCCTCGGGCCGCTGGCGCCGAGCCTTCCCGAGCTGATCATCGGCGCGGCCGCGTTCCTGATCGTGTTCGCGGTCCTGTGGCGGGTGCTGCTGCCGCGGATTCAGCAGACCCTGCAGGAGCGGACCGAGCAGATCGAGGGCGGCCTGCAGCGCGCCGAAGAGGCGCAGCGGGAAGCGAAGCAGACGCTGGAGCAGTACCAGGCGCAGCTGGCCGAGGCCCGGCACGAGGCGTCCAGGCTGCGCCAGGAAGCCCAGGAAGAGGGCGCGCGGATCCTCGCGGAGCTCCGCGACCGGGGCGAGGCCGAGCGGCAGCGCCTGGTAGCGGCGGCGCACGAGCAGATCGAGGCGGACCGCGCGCAGGCGATCCAGGCACTCCGGGCCGAGATGGGCGCGCTCGCTGTCGAACTGGCCAGCCGGGTCGTCGGGGAGGCGCTGGATCAGAACGCACGCCAGCGCCGCGTCATCGACCGCTTCCTGGAAGGGCTCGAAACCGAGCAGGTCCCCTCGGAGACAACCTCATGAGCGCTGGTTTTCTGGCCACGGCCCGCATCAGCCAGGCAGTCCAGGAGTCATCCGGGCACGCCGGGGCAGGAGGCAGGCATGCGCGGCGCTAGCCGGGTCGCGTTCGCGGACGCCCGCGACCGGCTTTCCGAGGTGGTGCGCGACGCGGACGTCGCCGCCACCGTGGGGGACGAGATGTTCGCGGTCGTCGGCCTGCTCGACCGGGAGCCGAGCCTGCGGCGTGCGCTCGCCGACTACACCAGCCCGCAGGAGGCCCGCACCGGGCTGGCGCGGAACCTGTTCGGCGAACGGGTCTCCGCGGCCACGCTCGACGTGCTCTCGGGCATCGCCGGCTCGCGCTGGTCGGTGCCCAGGGATCTGGCCGACGCGGCCGAGGAACTCGCCGTCCTGGCCACGGCGGCCGCCGCGGGTGGCGCCGGCAACCTGGACGACGTCGAGGACGAGCTGTTCCGGTTCGGCCGGATCGCCAGCGGCGAGCCCGAGCTTCTCGCCGCCCTGTCCGACCAGAGGCTGCCGGACGACCAGAAGCGTGCACTGCTTGGCGAGCTGCTCTCCGGCAAGGTCGCACCGGCCTCGCTGCAGCTCATCACCCAGGCGGTGATCAACCCCCGGGGGCGTAGCCTGGAGGCGAACCTGGCGGATTACGCAAGGCTCGTCGCGGACTGGCGGCAGCGCCTGATCGCTGTCGTGCGGGTCGCCGCCGAGCTCAGCGCCCGCCAGCGTGACCGGCTGACCAGGGCGCTCTCAGCCATATACGGCCACGGCATTCAACTGAATGTCGTCATCGATCCCCAGGTGGTGGGTGGAGTTTCCATCCAGATCGGGGATGAGCTTATCGACGGAACGCTGAGCAGCCGGCTTGCCGCGCTCAGACGGCACTGGGCGGCATGAGGCCAGCGGCCCGCGAGCGGAAGCAGACGAGAAAGAGAGAACCATGGCGGAGCTGACAATCCGGGCCGAGGAGATCCGGGACGCGCTGGCGAACTTTGTCCAGGCGTACGAGCCGGGCGAAACCTCCAGGCAGGAGGTTGGCACGGTCGCCGAGTGCGGCGACGGCATCGCGCGGGTCGAAGGGCTCCCCTCGGCGATGGCGAGCGAACTGCTGGAATTCCCCGGCGGCATCCGCGGCCTCGCACTGAACCTGGACGTGCGCGAGATCGGTGTCGTCATCCTGGGTGACTTCAGCAAGGTGGAAGAGGGCCAGCAGGTGCGGCGCACCGGCGAGGTGCTGTCCGTGCCGGTCGGCGACGGCTTCCTCGGCCGGGTCGTGGACCCGCTCGGGATCCCGATGGACGGGAAGGGCGAGATCGAGGGCACCGAGCTTCGCGCCCTGGAACTGCAGGCCCCGTCGGTGGTCCAGCGCACCAAGGTGAACCAGCCGCTGCAGACCGGGATCAAGGCCATCGACGCGATGACTCCGATCGGCCGCGGCCAGCGCGAGCTGATCATCGGCGACCGGCAGACCGGGAAGACCGCCATCGCCATTGACACCATCATCAACCAGCGCGCGAACTGGGAATCCGGGGACCCGCAGCGCCAGGTCAAGTGCATCTACGTCGCGGTCGGGCAGAAGGGCTCCACCACCGCCCAGGTCCGCCAGGCGCTGGAAGACGCCGGCGCGATGGAGTACACGGTGATCGTCGCGGCGCCCGCCTCCGACCCCGCTGGGTTCAAGTACCTCGCCCCGTACACCGGCTCGGCCATCGGCCAGCACTGGATGTATCAGGGCCAGCACGTGCTGATCGTGTTCGACGACCTGTCGAAGCAGGCCGAGGCGTACCGGGCGATCTCGCTGCTGCTGCGTCGCCCGCCGGGCCGCGAGGCCTACCCGGGCGACGTCTTCTACCTGCACTCGCGGCTGCTGGAACGGTGCGCCAAGCTGTCCAAGGAGATGGGCGGCGGGTCGCTCACCGGGCTGCCAGTCATCGAGACCAAGGCCAACGACATCTCCGCCTATATTCCGACCAACGTCATCTCCATCACCGACGGGCAGATCTTCCTGGAGACCGACCTGTTCAACTCCGGTGTCCGGCCGGCCATCAATGTCGGCCGGTCGGTGTCCCGGGTCGGGGGCGACGCACAGATCAAGGCGATGAAGAAGGTCGCGGGCGGCCTCAAGCTTGCCCTGTCGCAGTACCGCGACCTTGAGGCCTTCGCTTCCTTCGCCTCCGACCTGGATGCCGTCTCGCGCGCCCAGCTCGACCGCGGTGCGCGCCTGGTGGAACTGCTGAAGCAGCCGCAGTACGCGCCCGCTCCGGTGGAACGCCAGGTCGTCTCGGTCTGGGCCGGCACGTCGGGCTACCTCGACGACGTCCCGATCGACGACATCCGCCGGTTCGAAGATGAGTTCCTCGGCACGCTGGGCCGCAAGCACGCCGGCGTGTACCAGTCGATCAGCGAGACCGGGGAACTGTCCGAGGACACCACCACGGCGCTCAAAGACGCGATCGAAGATTTCCGGCGCGGCTTCGAGATCAGCGGCGGCGGGATGCTGGTGTCCGACGAGCCGGCCGAGCCCATGGGCGAGGACGAGGTCAGCCGTGACTCGGTCACCCGGCGCGTCCCGGCGGGCCGCCAGGACCAGGGCCAGGAAGGCCAGGGCCAGGAAGGCCAGGGCCAGGGCCAGGAAGACCGCCAGGGTCAGGACCAGGGGCAGAGCCAGGAAGGCCAGGGCCAGGTCGAGGGCCGGGGCCGGGACGAGGCGCCGGACCGAAGCGGGGCCGGCGAGCGGCAGTAGGCGGAAAGGCAGAGCATGGGAGCACAGCTTCGGGCGGTCAGGCAGCGGATCCGGGCGATCCAGTCCACTGCCAAGATCACCCGTGCCCAAGAGCTCATCGCGTCCTCACGGATCATCCAGGCCCAGCAGCGGGTACGGGCCGCCACCCCCTACGCGGAGGAGCTCACGCGTGCCGTGGAAGCGGTGGTCAGCCGCTCCTCGCACATCGACCACCCACTGGTCCGTGAGCCGGCCCGCGCCGAGCGGGTGGCCGTGCTGATTCTCACCAGCGACCGGGGCTTCGCCGGTGGTTACAACGCCAACGTGCTGCGCGAGGCACAGCGGCTGCGGGCGATGGCCGAGGAGGAGCGCGGCGCGACGGTGCAGACGTACGTGAGCGGCACCAAGGGCATCACCTGGCACCGGTTCCGCGAGCGGGAACTGGCTGCGGAGTGGAGCGGGTTCTCCGAGCGGCCCGCGCCGCGCAACGCCGCCGACATCGCCGGCACGCTGATCGACGCGTTCAACCGGCCGTCCGCCGAAGGTGGCGTGGACGAGATCCACATCGTATACACCCAGTTCATCTCCATGCTCTCGCAGCGTCCTGCGGTGCGCCGCATCCTGCCGCTCGAGGTCAGGGAGTCCGGCGAGGAGCGGCCCGACGGCCCGATCCCGCTGTATGAGTTCGAGCCGTCCCCGCAGGCTGTGCTGGATGCCCTGCTCCCGTGGTACGTGGAGAACCGGATCTACCACGCGCTGCTGGAGAGTGCGGCCGCCGAGATCGCGGCACGGCGGCGCGCCATGAAGTCGGCCACCGACAACGCCAACGACCTGCTTGAGCAGTTCACGCGTGAGGCCAACAAGGCCCGCCAGGCCGAGATCACCCAGGAAATCAGCGAGATCGTCGGGGGCGCCAACGCGCTGGCCGAGACCATCGCAGGGAGCGAGTGAGGGTCTAGATGACCGCAACCAAAGAGAACGAAGCTACCGGCGCCGGCGGCCGTGACGGCGCCGGCCTGGTCGGACAGGTCGCGCGGGTCATCGGCCCGGTCGTGGACGTGGAGTTCGGCACCGAGCAGATGCCCGGCATCTACAACGCGCTGCACGTCGATGTGAAGCTTGGCGAGTCGTCACGGACGCTGACCCTGGAGGTCGCCCAGCACATCGGGGAGAACATGGTCCGGGCGATCTCCATGCAGCCTACCGACGGCCTGGTCCGCGGGGCCATGGTCACCGACACCGGCGGCCCGATCACGGTGCCGGTGGGTGACGTGACCAAGGGGCACGTGTTCAACGTGCTCGGCGAGACGCTGGACGTGCCCACGGCGGACCTGAAGGTCGAGGAGCGGTGGGCGATCCACCGCAACGCCCCCGCGTTCGACCAGCTGGAGCCGCGCACGGAGATCCTGGAGACCGGGATCAAGGTCCTCGACCTGCTCACCCCGTACGTGAAGGGCGGCAAGATCGGCCTGTTCGGCGGTGCCGGCGTGGGCAAGACCGTGCTCATCCAGGAGATGATCACGAGGGTCGCCAAGAACTTCGGCGGTGTCTCGGTGTTCGCCGGGGTCGGCGAGCGCACCCGGGAGGGCAACGACCTGTTCATCGAGATGACCGAGTCGGGCGTCATCAAAGATACCGCCCTGGTGTTCGGCCAGATGGACGAGCCTCCGGGCACCCGGCTCCGGGTCGGGCTGGCCGCCCTGACCATGGCGGAGTACTTCCGCGATGTGCGCGGCCAGGACGTGCTGCTGTTCATCGACAACATCTTCCGGTTCACCCAGGCCGGGTCCGAGGTGTCCACGCTGCTCGGCCGGATGCCGTCGGCAGTGGGCTACCAGCCCACGCTCGCCGACGAGATGGGCCAGCTGCAGGAACGGATCACCTCCACCCGTGGGCACTCGATCACCTCGATGCAGGCGATTTACGTTCCCGCCGACGACTACACCGACCCGGCGCCAGCGACCACGTTCGCCCACCTGGACGCGACGACCGCGCTGTCCCGGGCGATCACCGAGAAGGGCATCTTCCCGGCGGTGGACCCGCTCGACTCCACCTCGCGGATCCTGGACGCGAAGTACATCGGGCAGGAGCACTACGAGGTGGCCCGTGAGGTACAGCGGATCCTGCAGCGCTACAAGGAACTCCAGGACATCATCGCCATCCTGGGCATCGACGAGCTGTCCGAAGAGGACCAGGTCACCGTCCGCCGGGCCCGGCGGATCGAGCGGTTCCTGTCACACCCGATGTTCGTCGCCGAGCAGTTCACCGGCCAGCCGGGCGTGTTCGTGCCGCTGTCGGAGACAGTGACCTCGTTCAAGGCGCTGACCGAAGGCAAGTACGACAACGTCCCAGAACAGGCGTTCTTCATGTGCGGCGGGATCGAGGACGTCGAGCGCAAGGCCGCGGAGCTGGAGCGGCAGTGAGCGGGGTGCTCGAAACGACGGGCGGGCCGACGTGACGCTGCGAGTGGCGCTGGTGGCCCCGGACGGCGAGGTCTGGTCCGGGATGGCCAGGATGGTGATCGCCAAGACCCTGGACGGCGACATCGGGATCCTCACCGGGCACCCGCCCGTGGTCGGGGTCCTGGCCGACGCGAGCCTGGTCCGGATACTGGATGTCGAAGACGGCGGCCCGGCCGACGACCGCGGGGAGGTACGCGCCGCGGTGAGCAGTGGCTTCCTCTCCGTGGCGGACGACCGGGTCTCGGTCCTGGTACGCCAGGCGGAACTCGGCTCCCGGGTGGAGGTCTCCGCCGCCCGGGCCCGGCTCGATGCCGCGCTATCCGATGCCGGGCAGCTGCCACCGGGCGAGCAGGAGCCCCTTGAGGTGAGATACTCCCGCGCCGTGCTGCGGGCCGCTGGCGACCAGTCCTGACGGGTACCAGCAGCCGGGCCGGGGGATGAGCAAAGCTATTGCGCTCGACGCGGCCTGGATCTTCGCCGCGTTTCTGGTCATCATCGTTCTCTGCGCGATCGGCCTGGCCATCCGCCGGATGCTCCTGGACCGCGGCGGCGGCACCGTGGAGTGCGGGCTGCGCAGGCCCGGGGGGAGCTGGCGGCTCGGCGTCGCCGCCTACGGGGAGGACAAACTCCGCTGGTACGACGCGGTCGGCGTGCTGCTCACCCCGGAGGAGGTGCTGGCACGGCAGACCCTGTCGGTCGTGTCCCGGCGTGAGGTCTTCCCGGCTGAGGCCTCGCTGCTGGGCCAGGGCATGGTCGTGGTGTCCTGCACCGCCGGGGAGATGCCGGAGTCCGTGGAACTGGCCATGACGGAGGACGCGCTGACCGGCTTCCTGGCCTGGCTGGAATCCGCCCCGCCCGGCTCCTATCCCGTTAACCCCTGATCGCGCCCCCGCCAGCTTCCAGCGAGGTCAGCGCTCGCCACCCGGTTTCCACAGCACGTCGCCGTGGCTGGTGTTGGCGGCCCGGGCGAGGATGAACAGCAGGTCGGAAAGCCGGTTGAGGTAACGGGCGGTGAGCGGGTTCACCGAGTCCGGGTAGGCCTCCAGGGCCGCCCACGCGCTGCGCTCCGCCCGGCGCACCACCGTCCGGGCCGTGTGCAGCAGCGCCGCCCCCGGCGTACCCCCGGGCAGCACGAAGCTGCGCAGCGTGGGCAGGCCCTCGTTGTGCTCGTCGCAGGCCCGCTCCAGCTCGGTCACGTAGTTCTCGCCGACTCGCAGCGGCGGGTACTCCGTGTCGCTGACCACCGGGTTGCACAGGTCCGCGCCGACGTCGAACATCTCGTTCTGGATCCGGGTGAGCAGCGCCGCGATGCCGGCGTCAAGCTGGCCGAGCGCGAGCGCCGTGCCGATCGCGCAGTTGGCCTCGTCCACGTCGGCGTAGGCGGCCAGCCGGGGGTCGCCCTTGCCCACGCGGCTGCCGTCCCCGAGGGCGGTCGTCCCGCCGTCACCGGTCCGGGTGTAGATCCGGGACAGCACCACGGGCTTGTCGCGCGCTGCCCTGTCATCTGCTGGCATGGAACTCACCGTAGTGGGCACCGCCCGGCACCGGGCACGCCGGGCGTCGTATGGCACGGATCTGCCCGCCCAAGGGCAATGTGATCAAACGTCTGACCTGGGGTATTCACATCCTGACCACGATGTGGCATCGTATAAATGCGAAGAGTCACGACTGACTCAGCGTAAAGACCTGAACCCTGCTGGCCATCCGCCCGGCGGATCTCGGGGGCCCGCCGGAGCGATCGGTGGCAGGCAGGTCGGAGGGGTGAGCCCCCGGCGGCAACGGCCGGGGGCTCACTCATGCCCGGAGTCAGGGGGCCGTTCTCGTCCGCACCTGACGCGCAAGGGGATTCGGCGTCGCACGGCATGGCGGACCGTAACTGGCTACGGTGCTACTAGGGTTGTCCCTTACACGCGCGTTCTGCGGTCATGAGGTGGCTGTGTACGACTATGTCATCGTTGGTGCCGGTAGCGCGGGGTGTGTCCTGGCGCTGCGCCTCACCGAGAACCCTTCGGCACGAGTCCTGCTCCTCGAGGCGGGCCCCCCGGACGACGCCGACGAGATCCACATCCCGGCGGCACTGAACCTGCTGTTCCAGAGCACCTACGACTGGGACTACCGCACCGTTCCCCAGGAGCGGGCGGCGGGGCGGGCCATCTACTGGCCGCGCGGGCGCATGCTCGGCGGGTCCTCGTCGATGAACGCCATGATCTACATCCGTGGCAACCGGCACGACTACGACACCTGGCGCGACGAGTATGGCTGCAGCGGCTGGGGTTACACCGACCTGATCCCGTACTTCCGGCGGGCCGAGAGCAACTCCCGCGGTGCCGACGCCTACCACGGCGGGACCGGGCCGCTGCCCGTCTCCGACCTGGGCTTCCAGTCGGCCACGACCAGGGCCTGGGTCGCCGCCGCCCGGGAGTGCGGGCTGCCCGCCAACGATGACTTCAACGGTGCGCAGCAAGACGGCAGCGGCTTCTATCAGGTCACCCAGTCCGGCGGCCGCCGGTGCTCCGCCGCGGACGCCTACCTGCGGCCGGCCATGGGGCGCCCCAACCTGGAGGTGAAGACCGACGCGCGGGTCACCAAGGTCGTGGTGGAGGGCGGCCGGGCCGCCGGGGTGCGCTACCTGGAACGGGGCACCGAGCAGACCGCCTACATCCAGGGCGAGGTCATCCTGTGCGCCGGTGCCGTCGGCAGCCCGCAACTGCTTATGCTGTCCGGCATCGGCCCGGCCGATCACCTGCGCGACGTCGGCATCGGCGTGATCGTGGACAGCCCCGGGGTGGGCGCGAACCTGTCAGATCATCCCATGGTGCCGGCCATCTGGCGGACCCCGCGCGTGCCCGCGCTGTGGGAGATGGCCGGACCGAAGCAGTTGATGCGCTGGCGGCTGCGCCATTCCGGCCCGCTGACGTCGAACATCGCCGAGTCCGGCGGGTTCAGCCGGACCCGGCCGTCGCTGCCCGCGCCCGACCTTCAGTGGCACGCGCTGCCCACCCCGTTCCTCGGCCAGGGCCTGGCCGACCCGCAGGCCCGGGCGTTCACCCTGCTGATCACGCTGGTCGATGTCGGCAGCCGGGGCCGGATCTGGCTGCGCAGCGCCGACCCGCGGCACAAGCCCGCGATCGACCCGGCGTACCTGTCTGACAGTACGGACATAGCCCCGCTGGTGGAGGGCGTCCGGATGGCGCGCGAGTTCGCGGTGTCGGGCCCGCTGGCCAAGGTCTGCACCGAGGAAATGGCCCCGGGCCCGGGCGTGCACACCGACACCGAGGTGCGCGGCTGGATCCGCCAGGACCTCAGCACGCTCTACCACCCGGTGGGAACCTGCGCCATGGGCGGTGACTCCCGGCTCGCCGCCGCCAAGATCATCAGTGTGGTGGACCCGGAGCTGCGGGTGCGCGGCGTCGAGTGCCTGCGGGTCGTGGACGCGTCGGTGATGCCGGCCGTGCCCCGGGGCAACACCAACGCACCCACGATCGCTATCGCCGAGCGCGCCGCGGACCTGATCATCGGCCGGGCGCCGCTGGAGCCGGCCGACCCGGCGCTGGAGGCGGAGCCGCTGCACGCCGAACTGGCCTGACCGCGGCGGAGCGCCATCCGGCACAATCCATCCTCAATCGCCGCTCAATCCGCCACTGGCATGCTTCGGGCAGATGCCTGAGCGGCGCGCCAGCGGGGGCCGGGCCGCTCAGACCGGGGGCCCCGAGGGGGAGCGGGGCCCCACTGAAAGCCGGGGCCCCGAAGGGGAGCGGGGCCCCTCAGCGGTAGCGCTTGCCGTGCAGCAGTGTGGTGAGCGACAGCAGCCGCTTCATGTCCTTGTCGCTGCGCGCCAGCGAGGTCAGGTTCAGCGGCGGCTTCATCCGCTGCCGGGTGATCGCCTTGACCCGGGTGAACTCCCGCAGTCCGTCCGCACCGTGGATGCGGCCGAAACCGGAGTCGCCGACCCCGCCGAATGGCAGCGCGGGCACTGTCGCGTACGCGATCACCGAGTTGATCGAGGTCATGCCGCTGCGCAGGGCCCGCGCGGTGGCCATGGCCTTCTTCGCGTTCCCGGCGAACACCGCGGAGCCGAGCGCGAACCTGCTCGCGTTCGCCAGATCCACCGCCTCGGACAGGTCGTCCACCCTGGTCACGGTGATGGTGGGCCCGAACGTCTCGTCCTGGATCGCCATGCTCCGCTCCGGCACGTCGGCCAGGAGCACCGGGTCCACGAACGGGCGGCGGATGCTCTGCATCCCGCCCAGGACCGCGCGCCCGCCCCGGGCCAGCGCGTCCGCGATGTGGTCCTCCACCACGTCAAGCTGCCCGGGCATGGTCATCGGCCCGTAGCTGGCCTCCCGGTCGTCACCGGCGCGCGCCGCGGCCATCCGTTCCGACAGTTTCTCCAGGAACAAGTGGTAGACCTTGTCCACGACATAGACGCGTTCCACCCCGACGCAAGTCTGCCCGGCATTGGACAGCGCGCCCCACGCGGCGGCGTCGGCGGCCGCGTCCAGGTTCGCGTCCGGGCCGACTATGAGCGCGTCCTTGCCGCCGCACTCGGCGATCATCGGGGTCAGGTTCTGCGCGCAGGTGGCCATCACCCTGCGGGCCGTCGGGCTCGACCCGGTGAAAGCGATCTTGTCGACCGGGCTCAGCGCGAGTGCCTCGCCGGTCTCGCCCGCCCCGGTGATCAGTTGCAGCACCGGCTGCTCCGGCACGACCTCGGCGAAGGAGCTGACCAGCCAGCCGCCGACCGCCGGGGTGAACTCGCTCGGCTTGAACACCACGGCGTTGCCCGCGGCCAGCGCGTAGCTGATCGAGCCCATCGGGGTGAACACCGGGTAGTTCCACGGGCCGATCACGCCGATCACGCCGAGCGGCGCGTACTCGACGTAGGAGGCCTGGTTGAGCGCGGTGAGCCCGCTGCGTACCCGGCGCGGGCCCAGCACCTTGCGGGCGTTCTTTGCGGCCCAGTCGATGTGCACGACGGCCAGGACGATCTCCAGCTTGGCGTCGTCCAGCGGCTTGCCGGTCTCGTTGTGCACCAGTTCGGCGAGCCGCCCAATGTACCGCGTCAGGTGCGACTTCCAGGCCAGCAGCCGGGTCTGCCGCTCCTTCCAGTCCAGGCCGCGCCACCAGGCCGCGGCCTCATGCGCCCGCTGCACGGTGGCGTTGACCTCGGCCTGGCCGAACACCGGGAATGTGGCGATGACCTCGGAGTTCGCCGGGTTGACCGAATCGAAGGTCTCCAGGGCGCTGGTCTGTCCTGTCTGCAGCGTGTCCATCGGTCCTCACCGTCGCCCGGGGCGCCGTGCGCCGCCTGCAGGTGTTAGTAAACCACCCACGGCAGCCGCCCAGATACTGGCGCCGAACCTCACCGGCGCGGGCGCCGCGATCTGGTTGACTGGGCTACCGTGCACCCCGAGCCGCCGCAGCCGCCCGAACGGCCATACGTGTTGCTGAGCTGCGCGATGTCCGTGGATGGCTGCCTGGACGCGCCCGGGCCGCAGCGCCTGGTGCTGTCCGGCCAGGCCGACCTCGACCGGGTGGACGCCGAGCGGTCCGAGGCGGACGCGATCATGGTCGGCGCGGGCACGATCCGCCGCGACAACCCGCGCCTTGTGATCCGGGCCGCGGGGCGCCGGGCCGGCCGGGTGGGCCGCGGCCTGCCGGAGAACCCGGCCAGGGTGACCCTCACCGCCAGTGGCGACCTGGATCCGGCGGCCCGGTTCTTCACCACCGCGGGCGGCGGCTGCGTGGTCTATTGTGCCGCCGCGCAGGCGCCCAAGCTCCAACACCAGCTAAA
>Ga0209166_10000751_pt1 | contig 31495 bp, 16 predicted proteins | sample Coa_R1_3_FD_187151 | JGI IMG/M metagenome (GOLD analysis project Ga0209166, IMG submission 187151) | Surface soil microbial communities from Centralia Pennsylvania, which are recovering from an underground coalmine fire - Coalmine... | ecosystem: Environmental > Terrestrial > Soil >...
ACATTTCTAACGAGGTTTGACACACAGCTTCCTACGTGTATGACACCGCGGGCCGCCGTGTGCAGGGCCCCCAAGGCAAATACCTCTATGATCTTGACGATAACGTTATTGCCATCATCACGCCAACCGGGGCCCTCAACGGCGAGATTTATGGCTCAGGGAAACACCTGGGAACCTATTCCGGAGGCACAACCAATTTCCTGCATACCGATTGGTTGGGCAGCAAGCGGGTCATGACCGGAGTGAATGGGGCAGTTTCACAGACATGCAGCAATCTTCCCTTTGGCGATGGCGCCAACTGCTCCGGAACTAATTGGAGCCTTAATGACTTCACCGGCTTCCTTCACGATCCCGAGACCGGCCTGGAGCACGCATGGTTCCGGAAGTACTCGGGCATCCAGGGGCGCTGGACCACGCCAGATCTCACACTCGATAGCATGAATGTTATGAATCCGCAGTCGTTGAACCGGTATGCCTATGTTGAGAACAATCCTCTGATCAACCTCGATCCGCAGGGGCTCAGACTGGTCAGGATTGATCTGGACGATGGCACGAGCTTCCTTGTTGACAGTGATGATCTTGTCGCCCTGGGATTTACGTTCGAGTTCGGTGATGATGGCCGCATCAAAGTTTGGTCGGCGCCCGCTGACTTCAATATTGCTCTCGTTGATGCCAACGGAAACAGAGTAGCGACCCTTACTCCGAACACTGACTACAGCATCAGCGTTGTCACCGACTCCCAGACCGTGACCGTAAGCGCCAATGGATCAACCAGCGACGTTGCATCGGTTTTAGTCATCGCGCAGGTGGTTTATAGCGATGGCTCCTCTGAGTCGAATCACGAGGCGGCGGTTGCCATATACAACTCGTTTTCAAATTTCCCCAATATTTGCTCACTCACGTTCGGAGCCACCGCGACCCTGCCTACCCAGACCCCGATTCAGAGTAGCTTTGGTGTGCAGTACAACACCGATACCGGATTTGGGGTAAGAAATCGAATGCAGTTGGATCCAGCCGGCGGCTACTTTGTAGCGCGGGCTACATCGGTGAACGGTGGTAAGCCGAAACTGAGCTTTCGTGCTGGAGGAAATCTAGGACTAACGATGGGCATCTCAGGACCTCATGGTGAATTTCTTGGACACAATATCACCTCCATTGGAGCAAGCTATAGGCTGGCACCGGGCGTCAGCGTTGGCGTCAGCGGACAAGTAGCCCGTTTCTATGCATGCCCACATTGAGGAGCGGTACAGGTGCAGCAAACTAAAACGGTGACCGATGGCCTGTGATGATCGGCTACCGGGTAAAAGACAAGGACTCCCGGAAGAACGGCATAAAGTGGGGTTTGGGAAAGGCAACTATGCCAAGCTTTCCGGTGCCTTCAGCGCCCGACCATAGGTTGTCGGCCAACACAGGTGCTGGACCGCTTACACGCACGGTGCAGCACCTGCATTCCATTCCCAACAGCTCCGCTAGTCTAAGCATTTCGGATTGGTAGCAGCTCCCTTTCGCGTTTTTTTTGCGAAGGGCGCGGTCTTTCCCTTTTCCCAGCCCAAAATCCGCGCAATCCGTGTAATCCGGCTGAGCTTCTTCAATGCTCGTGCATCAAGCGCGTGTAGAGACAATTGATTGTGCGGTAAAAAATAGCCGTTAAATATCAATCACTTGCAAAACATCTGGAGAGATTCTTTGTAACACTTTGCGATTTGCTCTCATATCTAATGAGTAGAAGAAAATTCACAGACTTTCTCGGGAACCGCTACCGACGTTCGAGCCTGTGGCCTGACCGGTGTAATGCAGACTGGCGGCTCTGAAGGCAATGGAAGAGATGAGATCAGGCCGGGTTCAAGAAATTTGTTCAGACAGCTTGGTTCGATGAGAGTCGAAGCTGGGACGTAAAGATTGAATCATCTTCAAGGAGAGTCATCTTGTCTAATTCCCGTTTTTCTTATGCTGTGTTCTTGCTAACTCTTTTTTTCATGTTCGTAACGGCCCAACCGGGCGACGGGCAAATAGACCCAGTGGGAGGGGGTTGCGATACTGACTGCGATCCACCGCCACCGCCACCGCCCGACCTCACGTTCAATATAGTGTTCTACGAGAGCATCTATCCCGATATCCAGAACGTGTATGGAAACAACCTGGCTGGCGCTGCCAACCACTACTATCTCTTCGGTTTGCCGACCGGCCGGCGGGGCGGCATCATCTTCGATCCGGTATTTTATTTGAAGACCTATCCAGACCTTGCCCAGGCGTTTGGTCCAACCGGCTATCAGGCGGCTGCGCAACACTTTATCAATCAGGGTTTGCCCATTGAAGGCCGCAGGGGAAGTCTGGAATTCGATGTCCAATACTATCTGGCTAACAATCCCGATCTGCTCGCGGCTTTCGGCAGCACGGGCTACATAGCGGCGGCCCAACATTTCCTGAGCACGGGACTCCCCACGGAAGGCCGGCGCGGCAGCGCCGATGTTGATATCAAGGCCTATATCAACAACTATCCGGACGTCGCTGCTGCCTTTGGCGGGACGGCTCAGGGGCGCTACATAGACCCCATGTTGCATTGGTTGCGCCGAGGGAAGCAGTTCGGGCGCCAGGCAACAGGCACATTGGTGACGACAAGCGACTGCACTTTGCCCAATCCGCCCGTTGGGCTTCCGCGGGTGTACATTGGAATTCGCACGGATGGACTTGACGGATCAGGCAACTCCGCCGCCGATCCGCGCAATGGGGATTTGTTTGACAGCATCCTGAGGTCGTACACGCATGATCCAGCAGCCGGAATACCGGCCACAGACGGCCTGATTATCTGTCTTGGTCCTGGAACTTTTCATACTGACGGATCCTACAATTGGGTAATCAACATCCCGCACAAAGACCAGAAGATCCAGAACAGGGGCTTTGCCCTGGGACCCAACTGGCGCATTCACGGCGCTGGGATGAACCAGACAACCGTGCAACTCAACTCCTACTATCTTCCCCCGCCAGGAGGAGAGCCCGGAGTTGTTCCGACAGGTTCCAATGTGGTTTTCACTACCAGCTCAGATACCAATCCGGGAGACGAAATCTCCGATCTTACGATTGATGACAACTTTCCGGGCCTGAAAGCACAAGCGGGGACGTTGCCTTTGCGGCTGGAAGCCATTCACCTGCGCGATAACATTGGACAGCACCATATCCACCACATCAACGTCATCAATGCAGCCGGTGAAGACCCGTTGGGAGAGGCCTTCCCGGTCCAGATTGCATCGGTGGCCTATAACAACCAGGGACAAGACCATGCCCACCCCACGATCCCTCCCTCCGAAGACAACACGATTGAATTTGTCACGATGAGCCAATGGCACGGACACTTGTGTACGGCCATCACCATGGTGTACGCGACCGGGGAGGTTCGTAATAACGTCGTTACCGGTTACCAGATCGGCTATGGAGGCTGGGAGATGCCGTTCGTTCCTGAAACCCCGGGAATCGGTTCCAGTCCAGATATTCAAGCAAAGTTCGTCTACATTCACGACAACGTTGCCTTCAACACTCAGTACGGCTTCAATATTGACAGCGAATATAACGACGCGGTCAATATCCAGTTCAACTGGATCGACAACCCATCGCAGAACGGGATGGTGGTTGGCGGCGGCAGTAACTCGCGATTTGACGGCTTCGCGTTCCTCTATAACACGATCGAAGGCGGTAACACTTCGTTGAACGGCATCCTGTTTCAAGGCAATGTAACCAACGCCGTCGTGACCAGGACCGACTTTCTGAATGACGGAGCGGCGTCGGGCCATGCCTTCGTGACCTCCAACACCAACAACCCCTTCAACATCGGGAATGTCTACCAATACAACCAGATCGACAGCGCTTCTGGTTTCAGCTTCAATGGGTCCTTATCGAGCTGCGTTTTCGGCAACTGGGATCAGAATGGCACCGGACGTTCCGACTTTCCGAACACGCAATCAACACCATGCCGTCCGGGTCTGTAAGGGGAGCAACCCGCACGCGAATTGGTGGCTACAGAACGCTTTTTTCGGGCTGCCACGCAGTCGATGATTCTTCTGTTGCAAGCAAGCAACATGTGCTTGGGCGGAAGAGCGCACAATCAATGAAAGGAAAGGTCTGATGGCGAAGTCAATTTTGAAAACCTGCATTCTTACAACCTGTGTTCTGCTGACAAGCTTGAGCGTTTCAGCCCAAACCGGTCAACCCTACTACAACGTGATGGCGCCGCCCTATAACGCAACGTGCAATGGCAACCCTGCGAGCGACGACACAGGCGCGATTCAACATGCTCTGAATGACGCCAATGCCGCGGGCGGCGGAGCCGTCCTGATTCCGGTCACCTCCGGAGCTTGCATCATACAAAGCTCTCTGAACCTGGACCACTTCTCAGGAGTTAGTTTGACCGGGCCGCGGGCAGGCAATACCGGTCTAAGTTCGCGGGCCAACCCTATGCTGCTGTTTACCGGAACAGCATCTCCGCTCCTGAGTATGAAGTCCACCCTCGGCGTATCCATCAAGAATCTAACCTTGCAATATAACAATCCAAGCTTTTCGGGGACATTCATTGATTTATCGCATGCGAGTACGCCCCCAATGAATGATTCCGACATGGACTACATCGCTGACTGCACTGTTCAGGGAACAGGGAATGCCGTCAGCGGCGCCAATCCCTTAGTTTCACTGGACAAGACCATTGACGTAACGATCGAGCGAAACATATTTGAATGGGCAACCAATGGAATTGTGGGACCGGCAGCCAGCGGAAGCTATTCCAACGTGGTCCGCATCAGAGACAATTTATTCAGCGGCTACGGAACCAATTCGATTTGGGGCAACATGATTCTGAACCTTGGTACTGCGTGGATCATTGAAGGGAACACATTTGAGATGGATGGCGCTTCTCCCGATCAACCTATTCCCATCAATGCCAACAGCGTGGGATGCCTTGGTGGCTGTCAGATCACGGGCAACTGGATTGGCGACGTCCATTCGCAGTTCAGAGGAGCATTGATTACAGGACATTTCCAAGGGACATCGATGACTGGCAATCTGATTTCCGGCGCAGTCAGCACCGCCGCGACGGGGATACTCTTGGGAAGCGATTCCGCTGGGGTCTCTATTACTGGGAATGACTTTTCGGGCTTGGCCAGTGCGTTTAATTTTTTTGGAGGCGGCCAATCCAATATCGTCATTTCGGGGAATCAGTATTCAGCAGTCAGCGCGTTCTCTACGAGTTGGTCTGGTGCTCCGGCCAGCGGAATTGTCACCGACAACTCCGGTCAGACTCTGGTCTACGGCCCGGCCCAATTTACCGGCCAAGTGGTTTTTGATAACAGCGCGATCTTTTTGGGGACAATCTACAAGCCGGCAGGATCGTTCCGAATTGACCACCCCCTCGATCCAGCAAACAAGTACCTCTCTCACTCCTTCGTCGAATCGCCGGACATGATGAATATCTATAACGGCGTGGTGCTCCTCGACTCTCGTGGAAGAGCCGAAGTCAAACTGCCGAATTACTTCGAAGCCCTCAATCAGGATTTCAGGTACCAGCTAACCTCGATTGGAACTTTTGCGCCTGTTTACGTTGCTCAAAAGATCAAAGGGAACTCCTTCCGCATTGCCGGCGGTAAACCGGGAATGGAGGTTTCATGGCAGGTCACCGGAATCCGGCACGATGCCTACGCCAACGCCCATCGGATCGTCGTCGAAGAAGATAAGCCTGCCAAGGAAAAGGGGCACTCTCGTCCGGAGTAACTGACCGAGGACTGAAGGCAGAGAACACACACACTTCCGAACGACTAACTGCCCTGGCGAGATAGGCTCTTTGTGGACAATCTTGCAGAGAATGGTGGCGACGTTGTCGCCGACGAATGGTTTTGTTCCGGCCACCATCTCGTAAAGAATCACGCCGAAGCTAAACCCTTGGCCGTACTTTGGCCATTATCCGTGATTTTGCCCGGTGCAGGCTCGCCCCTGCCAAGCCCCATAAGATCCATTTTTGTGCCCAGAGTAGTCAGAGATTTATTCCGAATATGAAGGATGATGGGGCCTATGTTATTTCGCTCGGCAAGTAGCAAGAGAGCGACCCGCCAAAAAGTCTTCAGGTTTCGACAAGGAAAGCTACCGTGCCGTAAACGTGCCGTGCGCTTCGCGCCACTATGCGCCAATATGGGCTTTTTTGATTCTTCCACAAATGCTTCCGTGCGGGCTGAATCTAGTGCAAGTTATAGAAAACATTGGTGAGCGCGGAAGGAATCGAACCTTCAACCTACTGATAAGAGTCAGGTTTCCCGATTCGGCTGCGTACGCACTAACTGCAGCCTGGACAATAACTTGACAACGAAATGCCCGCATGGACGGATTCCAAAACGCGTTGAAAAAGTTGGGGAAATCGAATGGAGTATGACTGCGAAGGACACAAAAAGGACACAATTCCGTATCTCCAGGGAACCATCTGAGGTTGTCCTTACCTTATATATAAGGTAGTCGCAGGTGGGTTAGACCTCTGCCGGGGGCGCCAAAATGCCAGCGTAAATCTTTGGCAGCTCATGCCCAATCAGTTTTCTTAGGAGCCAATACAATCGGTCACAGAGCCGGTGCAATTTCTACTCGGCGGTTGAGAGCACGGCCGCTTTCCGTCGAGTTATCGGCAATTGGCTGCTTCATGCCGATGCCCTGGGGAACCAACCGATTCGCCGCGACGCCATGCCCAGTCAGCCAGGTCACGACGGAGGCTGCGCGCGCCTCGGAGAGCTTCTGGTTGAGGGCGGCAGTACCCTGATTGTCAGTATGTCCGGCGATGATCCAGCGCGAACCCGGCTTACTGTTAATTAAGGTGAGAATTGCCTGAAGCGCGGCTGCGCTGTCCGGCCGTAGCGTGGCCGAAGCGGTGTCGAAATGAAGTCCATAGATCGCCGCCGATCCTCTTGTGGCGATGGCACGCTCCAAGTCAGCTGCCTTTTCCTGGTGCTTGTGCAACTCGAAGTTGGCCGTGCCGCCCTTGCCCGCGGCCAAGTCGACCGGCATTACGCCATCGTCATAACCGGCGGCGCTCGCATTCGCCACCACCAAGCCTGCCGGTACGCCGCTCAGAGTGTAGTGGCCAAGGCGGTCGGCGACGCCCTTCACCAGCGCGGCACTGACGCTGGCCCCGGCAATGGGCGAGTGAGTGTCGGCATCTACCACGGATCCGGTGATCGAAACGGCATACTTGAAAGGACGCGGGTTGACCAGGATCCTCACGAAATCGATGGCATAGCCGTCCGGTGCGTGCGTAGTGGGGTCATCAATCAGAAGCTTAACGTCGCCCGACCGCAGGAGCGGCCAGTATTCGGGAAGGAGCTTGAGCGTCACAAGTTTGCCGATGGGGCCTGTTTGTTGCAGAGCGTTGACCGCTTCCTCGAAAGAGGGGACGCGTGTTCCATTGAGCGACACCTGAAAACGAGAATGCCAGACAGGCGCTTGAAAATCGTCAAGGAACATCTGAACGACCACTGCGTCAATCTTGGTGGGCAGATTGCCCACTACAAGTGTGACCGGCTGGGGCATTGTATCGGCGCGCTTGGTGGAGCCGGCGTAGCCGTCGCCGGGCCGGCTGCTCACGTCCTGCGGCGTCACCGCCGAACCAAGCATGATACGGTCCGTGCCGGCAGGCGCTCCGGCGGGCGGCTTCCACGGATAGCCGTGAGATGGTGTCGATTGCCCAGAGAACGGATCAAAGCCCTGTGGCCAGCCGAAGCCCAGATTATTAATGTCACCGGTGCGCACCACCAAATCGGCTTCCGGGCCGCCCACCGTGCGCTCGGATGTTGCCGACCAGGGCGCAGGTTTGGCGGTCTGCGCCATCAATTGTCCGACCAGGGCTAATACCACTGAAGCGAATCTAATCTTTGTCCAACGCATTTTTCCGTTCCTCCGGCGTGAGTGTGAAGGGCGCCAGTCGATGTTAGAACATCCCGCGCAATAGATGGCGGAAAACAGTTTCGGCGTGGCTGGGATGAGTGACGACCAAGACGCCATACTCGAAGGATGCAGACTTCATCTTCCCGTCGCTTAGAGCGGGGGAAAGAATGCGGCTCTGCGCTTCCACGTTTGTCGCTGATTATCTGCGTCCGGCCGCTATCAAGGCTGGAGTCCATATCGAGGACGGTCAGCGGTTCGGTCTCCACAACCTGCGTCACTCGCTGAGCAATTGGCTTGTGAATAAGGCGAAGGTCGAGCCAAAAACTGTACAGGGGATCCTTCGGCATTCGAAGATTCAGACCACGCTCGATCTGTACACGCAGGAAGACAGCGACGAGACACGGGCAGCGCAAGGCGAATTCCTTGCGGCTGTGGGGATGAATACCACGGTGCACTAAAATCTGTGGGTTGGATTGTGGGTTGGAGTTTTCGGTGTCACGTCCGATAACTCCTTGAAAAGAAATGGCGGGGACGACGAGACTCGAACTCGCGACCTCTGCCGTGACAGGGCGGAACCCTGAGGTAATTAATTGATATTAAACGGTGTCGGCGGACGTCGTTTGATCCGGTATGGTACCGCAAGGGCGCTCATATTGTCCCCTTATTGTACCCAGATTTTCTTGACAGCACTCCTTTTCGTTCTAATCCTATGATGGCCAACGGACGGAATCGGACCGCCGAGGCCAGCACATCCGACCAGCAAACATGCCGGCACTTTTCGAGCCTTCTCCTCGTACGGCCCGAGGTTACTGAATTTCGTCGCTAGATGGTTGTGGTCCGCAAAAACCTCATCGGCAAGGTTTACAATACGGGCGAGTTAACAGGTACTCCTTTTGATCCTTCGGATCAGTGGAGTGTCAGTCAAAACCTAATGAAGTGTTGCAAGGGAAATTGTCTCAATGGAGGAGTTCTCCCCATTGACCTGTAGATAAAATTGAAGCTGTCAAAACATCCGGATTCAACAAATTTCAACAGGTTTCAATGAGGGTTGGAATCTGGTTTGGGACCAGGGGGGTGGATGTTCAAATCCTCTCTCCCCGACCAATGTTATCGGCCTTCCAGTTCAGTGGCTTACAACGATTGTGGCTACCAAAAACTCCGTTCTGATTGAAAGCGTTGACCTTATCAGTTGCGGGCCTATAGGCTGATTCGTTCTATGTCGACCATCTTATGGGTTTTCTTTTGCTTCCTGCGGAGTTCGCTTCGCTCCCGCGCTGCGTTGCAAGCTGAGATTTTGGCCCTGCGCCATCAACTTCTGGTACTGCAGCGCTCTGCCCGTGGTCATCGCCTGCGGTTGCGGCCGGCAGATCGTATTTTCTGGATCTGGCTGTCGCGTTGGTGGCGAGATTGGCGACTTCCCTTGCAGATCCTCAACCCGGAAACCGTCGTCGCTTGGAGCCGCAAGGGCTTCCGGTTGTACTGGAGTTGGAAGAGCCGGGCAAGGAAGGGACGGCCGCCGACATGCCAAGAGATTCGAGATTTAATCCGTTCGATGAGTCTCGCGAATCCGCTCTGGGGCGCGCCTCACATCCACGGGGAACTGCTGAAGCTAGGCATCAAGGTTGCTCCGGCGACGGTGGCCAAGTATATGGTCCGCCATCGGAGGCCGCCCTCCCAGACCTGGAAAGCCTTCTTAACTAACCATGTAAAGGAGTTGGTTTCGGCTGATTTTTTCGTCGTCCCAACAGCAACGTTCCGATTACTCTTCGTCTTTCTTGTGCTGCGGCATGATCGCCGCCGAGTCGTGGACTTCGGCGTTACTTCTCATCCCACGGCAGAATGGACGGCGCAACAACTGCGACATGCTTTTCCCTGGGATACAGTTCCGCGATACCTACTGCGTGACCGCGATGGAAGTTACGGAGAGCGGTTTGGGGAGACGGCCCAAGACATGGGTATCCAGGAAGTGCTGACAGCGCCAAGATCGCCTTGGCAAAATGTTTATGTCGAAAAGCTCATTGGTTCGATTCGGCGTGAGTGTCTCGACCATGTCATGATCTTCAGCGAGCGTGGCCTGCGCCGAATCTTGACATCCTATTTTGAATATTACGAGAGGTCGCGAACCCATTTGGCGCTCAAGAAAGATGCACCGATCCCTCGGCCAATTCAACCTCCAGCATGGGGCAGAGTGATTGCCTTGCCGCAGGTCGGGGGATTGCATCATCGTTACGAGCGGCGGGCTGCCTAAAAAAGGGCGTGCCCGGATTCGATGCCAAGGCAGGATGAAACAGGCACTCTGGTCTGCTCGTCTCCCAGTTGTGTCTCCGGCTTCGTTCCAGTCGCTACAACGGATCAAGCCCCCACCATCAAAATTGCACTCGGCGTTTCCGATTTCCAGGCGCTTCGAGTCAATCGTACCCTCTGCGCTCATGCCAAATGGGGCCAGATCGAGTTTTTGGTAATGACAGCCAACGCGCTGGAGCGTATTTCACTAAATAAAATATTTCATTATTTAAAATTCACATTTTCTATATTGAATATTTAGAAAACCTAATGTATGTTTTGCCCGGCCACAGCGAAAAAGGGGCCCAAAGACATCAAGCAATCAAACAATTGTATAGTGAGAGGATCTGTGCCATGCTCCGCATCACGAGTAAAGCAACAAGGTATTTACTGTCCGTTCCATTCCTGATAGCGCTGGCCGCGGGAACCGCCGTAGCCCAAGCCAGTCAATGGGTCTTTGCCGGTTCTGACGGCAAGCTGCAATACAAGATCCTGCCCAATCCCGACAATCCCTCCACCACTTACGGCGACCACGTCATGGATTTTTCCTGGGCCGGGTACATGGGCGGGGGTGTAAGCCTGCCGACAGTCCCGGTGAAGCAAAACGTCGGCCCCTCAGGAGGGGATGACACCAGCGCCGTCCAGGCTGCCATCAACGCAGTCGCCGCCCTCACTCCTGATGGAAACGGATTTCGCGGCGCAGTCCTGCTCGCCCCAGGAACCTTTAACATCAGCAGCACGCTGAATATCAACGCCAGCGGTGTAGTTTTGCGCGGCAGCGGCTCGGGCAACAGTGGGACTATCCTCAACCTGACGGGAAGCACGGGTTTTTTAGCCATCAGCATCCAAGGCTCGGGTTCCTACTCCACCTGGCACCATCGCCAAGTACACCTTTGCGGGCAGAATCTCGCAGGATGGGCTGGAGCATCTCAAGGTGCTGGCCCCTGCAGGCACCACGGTTTACAGCGCCGTTACCATGAATAACATCATTGACGGCTGGATTCAGGACGTCGTAGGCCAGGAAACCCAGAACGCCTTCAACGTAGATAAGAACGCCAAGCAGGTAACCGTGGATCACGTCATCAACAACGTTAGCGTCATCCAGACCCAGACGGCCAGGACGGCCGATTTCTCCATCACGGGCACGGAGATTCTCGTCAATCAGTGCCAATCCAACGGCACCGGCGACTGGCCGTTGGTAACGTCAGCCATCGGCACCGGGCCGATTGCCATTCTGAACTTCACCAGCACGGAGAACGGAGGGATTTCTCCGCATCAGCGTTGGACGACCGGCATACTCGCAGATAACGGCAGCCTACCCAACGCGCCCTCAGGCGCTCCCGGCATCTCGTACAGAGACCGAGGCACGGATGGCTCCGGTCATGGTTGGACCAGTGGCTGGTCGGTGGCATGGAACGTCACCACTCCTGATCTCCTGGTGCAGCAACCGCCCGGAACAGAAAATTGGTGCATTGGCTGTATAGGAACGGAGGTGAGCGCCTCCGAACCAGGCGGAAATGGCACACTGCTGCCCAACGGAATCTTCGATTCCACCGGCACGATGGTCACTCCCTCCAGCCTGTATCTGGCGCAATTGTGCGAACGCCTGGGTGCTGCCGCGCTCGCCAATATCGGTTACGGCAGCAGCTTCTGCGTAACCCCGCCGCCGGACTTCTCGCTTTCCGCATCACCCAGCTCGCAGGCAGTAACAGCCGGTGGGAGCACAAGCTATACAGCGAGCGTGAGTCCGAGCAATGGCTTCAATAGCACGGTCAACCTGAGTGTGAGCGGGGTACCCAGCGGAGCAACGGGAAGTTTCAATCCGGCTTCCATCAGCGGTGGCTCTGGCTCCTCCACGCTCAGCGTTGGGACCGCACTCTCAACGCCCGCCGGCACTTACACTCTCACCGCGACCGGCGCCAGCGGCACACTTAGTCATAACGCCACGGTAACTTTGGTCGTGAACCCGCCACCCCAGGTGGCCGCGCCAACGTTCAATCCCGCTGGTGGTTCGTACACGGCCGCGCAATCGGTGACCATCTCGACGACAACCAGCGGCGCTTCCATCCGGTACACAACCGATGGCAGCACGCCCAGCGAAACTGCCGGCACGCTTTATTCAGGCCCAGTGTCGATCAGCAGCACGGCCACGCTCAAGGCCATCGCATACGCCAGCAACATGACGGATAGTTCGGTCAGCAGCGCAACCTACACGATCAATGTGCCGCAGGTGGCAGCCCCAACATTCAATCCGGCGGGTGGTTCATACTCCGCTGCTCAGTCAGTGACCATCTCAACGACGACCAGCGGGGCTTCCATCCGCTACACGACCGACGGCAGCACGCCGAGTGAAACTGCCGGCACGCTCTACAGTGGGCCGGTGGCCATCAGTAGCACCACAACGCTCAATGCCATTGCCTACGAGAGTGGCATGGCGGACAGCTCGGTCAGCAGCGCCACGTACACCATCACCCTTACTGGACTGCCCAGCGGCTGGACGGATTCTGATATCGGCAGCCCCAGCCTGGCAGGCAGCGCTACGTATAGCTCCGGGGTATTCACGATCAACGGCGCCGGAGCGGATATTTACGGCACCTCGGATCAGTTCAATTACGCTTATACATCCGCCAGCGGCGATACGACGATAACCGCCCGCGTCGCCAGCCAGACGACTACAAACGGCTGGGCCAAGAGTGGAGTGATGATCCGGGAAACCACGGCCGCAAACGCGGCCTATGTCGGCATTTACGTCACGCCTTCGAACGGCGTCGACATGCAATACCGCTCCGCGACCGGCGTCAGCGCCACCGACCTGGCGCGCGCCAGCGGCATCGTCGCACCGTATTGGGTACGACTGGTGCGCGCCGGAAACACGTTCACCGGCTACCGCTCGGCCGACGGGGTCACGTGGACGCAGGTGGGATCGATCAGTGTCACGATGGCAAGCGACGCCACCGCAGGGCTGGCAGTGTGTTCGCACAACACCGCGGCGCTGAATACCTCCACCTTCGACAACGTTACGGTCAGCGCTCCGCTCAGCCCAGCGGCAGCGCCAACGTTCAATCCTGCCGGCGGCACCTACACCGCTGCACAATCGGTAACGATATCGACGACAACCACTGGTGCATCGATTCGCTATACGACCGACGGCAGCACGCCGAGCGAAACTGCCGGCACGCTCTATTCAGGCCCGGTGACTGTCAGCGGCACGACGACGCTGAAGGCTATCGCCTACGCAAGCGGGATGGCGGACAGTTCGGTCAGCAGTGCGACCTACACCATCAACCTGCCACAAGTGGCCACGCCGACGTTCAATCCTGGCGGCGGCTCCTACACGACGGCACAGTCGGTGACCATCTCGACCACGACCAGTGGAGCCTCGATTCGCTATACCACCGACGGCACCACACCCAGCGAAACTGCCGGCACGCTCTACTCCGGTCCGGTGGCCATCAGCAGCACGACGATGCTCAAAGCCATTGCCTACGCCAGCGGCATGTCCGACAGCGCAGTCGCGAGCGCCACGTATAGCTTCGGCCCTGGGCCGTTGGCGATTGCGGCAACATCGGAAAGCGGCGATGACGGCGGCGGGCATACGGTGGCGATGACCATTGACGGAAATTTCGGCACCTATTGGCAATCCACCACAAACGGAACTTCAACCGCGTTTGTGCAGTACGACCTCGGCTCCAATAAGACGGTCAGCTCGGTGAAGATCGCCTGGTACCTGGGCAACACGCGTTCGACCTGGTTTGATGTTCTGACGTCAACGGATGGCACGAACTGGACGACGGTAGTGAACGGAGCCAACAGCAGCGGCACGACCACGGCGTTTGAAACCTACAGCTTCACCGCCATTACGGCCCGCTACGTGCGCTACGTCTGCCATGGCACCAGCATCGACAATGTGAACGCCATCGCCGAGACCCAGATCATAGGACAGTAGAGGAAACGGCGGCCGTTGGGCATGAATTCTTTTCGGCAAACAGCCGCCATACTTTTTGTGTGTATCCGTGCGGCGCTGGGGCTGAAGTCCAAAACTATTATGAAGGCACTAACCGCTCCCGCACCGGCTCAAGCATCCGCTAGCGGACACGCTTGGTTCACAGAATCGCTGCTTGATTTCGACTGATAACCACTTGCTTTTGTTCGTCCATGACTATTTCACGAAGCGCGGACGCGAGGAGAATCTGTTATGAAACTTGTGGTCAGGTCGAAGATCAATTTGGCGGGAGAATGGCGCGCCCTGAGCGACGATTTCCGAACTTTGTCAGATTCTGAGTAGCATTGGAGACCAGGGACGGAATCGAACCTGTGCCTCGCCAAAATAGAAAACTGCCGCATGCTTGGTGCAATTCTTAGAAGACAAGTCAGGCGGAACAGTTTGTGGCAACAGGGAATTGTGGCAGGAAGAAAGCAATTCGTCGTCGGCTGGCGGAAAACGGACACGGCTCTACCTCTCTCGTTTGCTCCCGACCCCTGGTCTATTCTTCCATTCAGAGCTTACGCTGCAAGATCGTAACGATGGTGCAGGCCGCCGAGCCTGGGTGAAGAAGCAATTCTCCATCCGGCCGCAGCCTTCGCGCTGTTTCTTCCCGCAGGTGTATCCTTCTTCAATCCCAGATGCGTCCGATCTTCGTGATAGTAGCCAATGTATTCAGACAGCAATCGTTTCAAGTGCCGCTCATTGAGTGGAATCACGTGATCGAGCAGGTCACGGCGACAGCTTCCGACCCAACGCTCGGCAATGCCATTCTGCCAGGGACTGCGAACCGAGGTTTGGACTGCCTTGAGGCCGACAGTTTCAATCGCGGATTCTGCCTCGAAGCCGAACTTCGCATCGTGATCGAAGATTAGATGCTGACACCCATGTTCGTATGGAAACGCCTCGCGTAATTGCTGTGCAACCCAACAACTGGTCGGATGCTTGGTAACACCGCAGTGCAGGATGCGCCGGCGGTCGTGGCCAATGATGAAAAAACCGTAGAGCAGCCCAAATGTGATGGTTGGCACGGCGAAGAAATCCATGGCCGCGATGGCCTCACGGTGATTCTGCAGAAATGTCAGCCACCTTTTCGCGGAGTCAGGGTTGCGTGGGGCCCTCTCCACCCAGCGCGATACGGTTCGTTCGGAGATATCGAATCCCAATTTGAGCAGTTCGCCGTGAATACGCGGCGCACCCCACGTTGGATTTTCGGCTACCATGCGAAAGATCAACTCGCGAGTTTCTTTATCGATTCGCTTTCGGCCGGGAGTTGCGGCCCCCTTCGACAAGAGCTTCCAATACAACCGGAATCCTGCACGATGCCAGCCAATAACAGTTGTGGGCGTCACGATCAGCAGGCAATCTTGCCAGCCATCCCAAAATCGTTGCATCGCAGCCCAGAAGAACCGATCGAGCACGTTCAGACGAGGACGTTTGTTCTTGCGTTTCAGGACTGCAAGTTGCTGGCGCAGGGCCAGATTTTCGAACAAAAGACATTTGCGGGATGAAAAAAGGCGTTTGATAACTCCCAAACCGAGCCGGACGAGATCGAACATGACGTGGATCTATGATAAATGCCGAAAGCCTAACCTGTTGATTACAAAGTGCGCATGAGTTTTGGCGAGGCACACCACAGCTAAGAACGCAAAAAGACGGACCGAGGAATTTTTCACGGCGATTCTCTCCTGTTTACGACAACTCTGAATTTTTTCTTACTGGGGCCCGAGACTACTGCTAGTTCGGAGCAAGGAACCTTGGCGTGCCCGACCTGCAGCCTCAAAGTGACAGGCAGAGCGGCATATTCCCCCTCTCATAAGCAAGTGACAGTTTTGAAGAAAAGCATTGGGGTTTTTTGGGGACTTTTTCAGGCTTGCAGCACCGAACTGGCTAACTCTCTATTTTTCTGAACTTTACAATGTAGAAGGAATCATGAAGCTAACGCGCCCATCGCGCAGAGGTACGCAGCGGCAGTCGATTTGAACCCGGGCGGCGCTGAGGCAGCCTGCGTTCTGCGCAGAAGCATTCCTGCTGCGCCGGGACTTAGTACATTTGTGTGCGGGGTTGTTCTTTATAATCTTTATAATAAGACAACCCCCAAAAAAGCGATTGCAGGCCGTTCTTCGTGTTGTCTCTCTATCGAAACCAGATGCTTCTGCGCACGCTGAATAAACCGACTGGAGCGGAAAGATTTATGAACGTGAGGCAAAAGATTGTGTGGGCTGCCGTGCTTGCAATGGGACTGGCGGCAAACGCGGGCACAGCACAGGATCTCAAACCCGGAGTGGTAGTCGAGAAGGTTACAAACAATTCCGAGGCGGAGAAAGCAGGGCTTCGCGAAGGAGATGTTCTCCTGACATGGGTCCGCGGCGACGCCAAAGGTGAACTGACATCACCTTTCGATCTGTCCCAAATTGAGACCGAACAGGCACCGAGAGGCATCGTAGCGATTGATGGCCTTCGAGGAGCAGAGAAACAGACTTGGATCCTCGGACCTAGTCGTTGGGGCATTTCGGCATGGCCAAATTTTCCTCAGACCCTGCTTGCTTCCTATCGTAAAGGCCAACAGTCGGCCGATGTTGGCAAACTGAAAGATGCGGCCGACAAGTGGGAGCAGATGGCCAAGCAGATAGACAGGTCTCAGCCTGCGTGGCTGACTTGGCTGCTGTTCCATACGGCCGAAGCATGGGCTGGTGCGAAGCGGTGGAAGGAATCTGATGACAGTTATCAGACAGTAATTGGACAGAGTGCAGGAGCCAGTCCAACCATTAAAGCACAATTACTACGAGCTTGGGCCGATACCTATCAACAACGGAATGATTGGGACCATGCAGAAGAGCACTATACGCAGGCAGTAACCGAAGATCAAAGATTGGGGGCGGAGAGTTTCGCCATTGCTGTGGATCTTCAGAATCTTGGCAATCTGGCCCGCGAGCGGGGCGATCTGATTCATGCAGAGGAGTACTACAAGCGGGCACTTGCGATCGCGGAGAAACTTGCTCCTCTAAGTCTGAATTTGGCGCGAACGCTCGACAATCTGGGCATTGTCGTCTCGTTGCATGGTGATCTGGACAATGCGGAGCAGTACTATCGTCAAGGTTTGGGCATTCAAGAGAAACTTGCCCCCGGAAGTCTGGATGTGGCAGCAAGTCTCCACGGACTTGGCAATATTGCATTGTCACGGGGAGACTTGGTTAAAGCGGAGGAGTTCTACCGCGAGTCCCTAAACATAAAAAACAGGATTGTTCCTGGCAGCTTGGATACTGCGGCTACTCTCAACAATCTCGGCCGGGTAATGTGGGTGCGCGGTGACCTGGATAAGGCGCTGGAGTATTTGCACCAAGCCCTGGACATTGAAAAAGAAGCCGCTCCGGGCGGTATGGAAATTGCATCGGTCTTTCTTGATATAGGAAACGTCTTTTGGCTCCGAAGAGATCTCGTCAATGCCGAGCGTTACTACCGCCAAGCTCTGGACATCTACGAAAAGCTCTCACCCGGCAGCATGCATGTCGCCGGGAGTTTTAACAGTCTCGGCACTACAGCCTGGAGTCGTGGCGATTTGGACAAGGCGGAAGAGTACTTTCACCAAGCCCTGAGTATTTACCAGAAGCTCGCTCCCCACAGCCTCTATGTCGCGGGAATCCTGAACAACCTCGGCGAGGTTGTGTGGGAACGTGGTGATCTCGAAAAGGCAGAAGAGTATCAGCAGCAAGCCTTGAGTATTAGAAAGAAACTTGCTCCCGGGAGTATGGATGTTGCTGAAAGTTTGACCAATCTCGGTAATATTGCCCGGCGCCGTCGCGAGTTCGACGAGGCCGAACAGTATCAGCACCAAGCCTTGGAGATCAAAGAAAAAGTGGCTCCCGACAGTCTTGATGTTGCCAACAGTCTCAATGATCTGGGAGCTGTCATGCAGGATCGGGATAATCTGGAAGCGGCCGAACGGGATTACCGGCGAGCATTAGCTATCCTCGAAAAGCAGGCTTTTGGGAGCAGGGAACATGCAGAATCTTTGGCAGGATTGGCCTCTATCATGCGCCGCAAACAGCAGCCAGATTCCGCCACTCAACTTTTCGAGCAGTCACTGAATGCTTTAGAAAGTCAGACCGCACGCCTGGGCGGTTCGGAAGATGAACGTGCCGGCTTTCGCGCGCAGCAGCAAGAATATTACAACGATTACATTGATCTGCTCATTGCCCAGAAGCAACCGGAGCGTGCATTCCAGATTTTGGAGCGGTCGCGGGCACGGACATTGCTGGAAACCTTAGCAGCAGCCCACGTTGATATTCGCAAAAGTGCTGACGCTTCCTTGCTGGAACGGGAGCGCGAGTTGCAGCAATCTTACAAGACAAAATCAGACCGCCGGGCCCAGTTGCTCAGCGGCCAGCACACAGAAGAGCAAGCAGCGGCGATAGAGAGGGAGATCGCATCGCTGCTGGGCCAATATGAAGAAGTAGAAGGCCGAATCCGCGCGAGCAGTCCCGCCTATGCTGCTTTGACGCAGCCGCAGCCAATGAGCGCCAAAGAAGTGCAACAGCAGTTGCTGGATCCCGACACATTGCTGCTGGAATACTCGCTGGGTGGGGCACACAGCTATCTCTTCGCCGTGGGTCCGAGTTCGATCTCGGCCTACGAGCTGCCGAAACAAGCTGAGATTGAAACCGCTGCCCGCCGGGTCTACAACATCCTGGTAGCGCGCAGCCATCCGGTGCCAGGTGAAACCGAAGTACAACGGATGCTGCGTGCCGACAGACTGGAAGCGCAGTATCCAGAAGCTGCGGCGGTGTTGAGGCGGATGATTCTGGATCCAGTGGCTCCGCTTCTTCAAGGTAAGCGGCTGCTGATTGTGAGCGATGGAATCCTGCAATACATTCCGTTTGCTGCTCTTCCCTCTCCGGGAACGGAGTTGGATCCCGTGCCCTTGATTTCCGATCACCAGATCGTGAACCTGCCTTCTGCCTCCGTCTTGCAGGTATTGGAAGGGGAGAGTGCCGGGCGGGCAAGGCCGGCCAAAGCTGTTGCGGTGCTGGCCGACCCAGTATTTTCTGCCAGCGACGATCGGGTGAAGCATAAGAATATGACGGCAAAGATGGCGTCTGCGATGAGAGGACGCGAAACGGAGACTTCCGATTCGCTATCGCAAGGACTGCTTCTGCGCTCAGCGACGGATGTAGGCATAGCTGATGGAGATTTTCCGCGGCTTTTTTTTAGTCGACATGAGGCCGAATCAATCCTGAAAGAGACGCCTCCGGGCCAGAGCATGAAGGCGGTCGATTTCCAGGCTAGCCGGGCCACGGCGACGGGTCCAGAGCTTACACAATACCGCATCATCCACTTCGCCACCCATGGATTATTGGATAGTGAGCATCCTGAGTTCTCTGGGCTGGTGTTGTCGCTGGTAGATAAGGATGGCAAGCCGCAAAATGGATTTTTGCAGTTGACCGATATTTACAACCTGAATCTTCCAGTGGATATGGTGGTGCTGAGCGCGTGCGAGACGGGGCTGGGAAAGCAGATCAAGGGCGAAGGGCTGGTCGGGATTACTCGAGGTTTCATGTATGCGGGGGCAAGCCGGGTGCTGGCCAGTTTGTGGAAGGTGGATGATGCGGCGACAGCGGAGCTGATGGGGAGATTCTACAAGGGAATGTTCAAAGACAATCTGTCACCGGCAACGGCACTGCAGCGAGCGCAGGTGGAGATGGCAAAGCAGAAGCGCTGGCGTTCACCGTACTATTGGGCGGGTTTCGTTCTGCAAGGCGAGTGGTAATGGGACATTGCAAGCCGGGATCGGAGTCCGAATGAACAATGTGACGCGAGAGGAGTTTGCCCGTTTCCTCACCGCATTGGACTCAGGTCGAACCCGTGCGGCGGAAAAATACGAGGTCGCCGAAAATTGGTGAAAATCTCTGAGCGCGAGCCAATGCCTCTACACCGAAGAGTTTGCCGACGAGACCCTTGACCGGGTGGTGAAAAGGCTGGAAACCGAAGACATACAGAACATCAGCCTGTTCGCCTGTGGGGTGGCGCGCAATATCTCTCGTGAAGCCCGAAGAAAAAAGTGTAGATACATCTCCTTCCAGGATCACTATAAGAGTGGAGATTTATGCGCAGGCGACCCCGACCCGGAAGGGCGCATCCACACAGAGCTGGGCACTGCCCAAAACCTAGAGTGTTTAATGAAATACCTGAAGAGCCTGCCGTTGAAATACCGTGAGCTGATCATCGAGTACTACCAGGGGTAGAAACAGGTAAGGATTACGCAAAGAAGAGATCTGGCCAGGAGGCGAGGAGTAACTATCGAGACATTGCGCTGTGAAGCCAACAAGGTTCGAGATAAGCTCAGGAGTTGCGTGACGAGATGCCTCAATCAACGGCGGCAGGGCGATGCCGCCAAGCCCAGCGATTGGCTGGTGGCCGGGAGGGAAGGATCGGATGGTGAGTAGCCAGCGAGAACGAGCGATGCAATACCTGCTGGGGAAGCTGCCGGAGCAGGAGGCAGCCGCATTCGAAGAGCAGTGCTTCCTCGACGATGACCTGTTTGAAGAGATGACGGCACTGGAAAATGATTTGCTGGATTCCTTTGTCCGTGGTGAGCTCCCGGAATCGGAATGGCAGCAATTCGAAAAAGGTTATCTTATCTCCCCCGCCCGGCGGTCGAACTTGCAGTTCTCCAGGGCGTTGAGCCGCCATGTCTCTACCCAAAGGCCAACCGAGAGTGCAGCGAAACGAGAGATGGCCTTCCCCTTCTTTTCTGTTCGCAATTGGCCAGCGCGGCTGGCGTGGGGCGCCATGGTGCTGATGACGATCATCGCTTTTTCATGGATCACTATTGTAAACCGGCAGCTGCACCGCAACATTGATTCTATGCGTGCTCAACAAGCCGAATTCCAGCGCCAGCAGAAGGAGCTGCGCCAACAGATCGCTAGTCGGGATGCGCAGGTAAGAGAGACGGGTGCTGGTGAGAATCAGCGGGCGGTCGCAAATCCCGCGATTCTTTCGTTGGTTCTGATTCCTGGATCAAACCGAAGCACCGCCGCCGCCCAGAAACTCGTGATTACTGCGGCGCGTCCACAGGTGAAGCTTCAACTCTATATAGAACACGATGATTATCCCAGTTATCGTGCGTCCGTTGAGAATGCGGAAGGGCGCCAGATTTGGGAGAAGAAGGACTTGAAGAGTGATGTGGGAGAGCAGGACGGCAGAGCAGTTGCCGTCGAAATATCTTCTTCGATTTTCAAACATGGCGACTACTTGGTCAAACTTGCGGGTCGGACTGCAAGCGGCGAGTGGGAAGGAGTGGAAGACTACCGTTTTCAGGTAGTAACCCGCTTACGATGACTGAACGACTCACTTCCCCACACCCATCCCTGCTGGAGAATCAACCAGATGAGTTCTAGGAAAGAGCGAGTGTTGCAAGCTGTAGCAATGGGATTTGTTTCATGTGTGGGTTCAAGAAGAAAAAACGACGGCAGGTGTAGACACGCAAACTGTCTCAACGGGTCGCGGTAGGGATACAGATTACTCCGTACCCCCCGCACAGATCCGGACGAGCGGATTGCCCGCATCCGGCTCCTGCCTCAGGTAGTAACGTCCTCTCGGCACAAAGGATAAGGGTGACAGATACGGGCCGGAGGGAGCCAGCGGTCGATGAGGCGCTGCATGCGGTCCCAACGGACCTGCCCGGTTTGGCTGCGTCGCGACAGCACGTGATGCCAGTGATGGCTCACCGCGAAGCGAAACAGATGCAACGCCGGGCTGTTCATAGGCACGCCGTAATACTGAAAGTGCCCACGCACAACTGACCGTAGCCACAGACCCACGTCAGGGATGGGATCGTGCATGCGCCGCCAGAGTTCAGCCTTCACTTCCCTCAGCTTCGCCTGCAAGCGTTTGCGGATCGTCTGCCGCAAGACCGTGAACCATCCCTTCCTCGTCTTCCCGCAGATGTGCGTGAATCCGAGAAAGTTGAATACTTCCGGCTTGCCCTCGCCGCGCCTCCGCCGCTGCTCAGCCGCATAGCGGCCGAACTCCAGCAGGCGCGTTTTCTCCGAGTGCAGTTCCAGGTTGAACTTCGCCATACGCTGCTTCAGTTCCTCCCAGCACCGCTCGGCTTCCGATTTCTCCTGAAATCCAACCACGATGTCGTCGGCAAACCGCACGACGATCATCTCGCCGCGGGCTACCTTCTTCATCCAGGCTTGTATCCACAGGTCGAATACGTAATGGAGATAAATGTTCGCCAATAGAGGCGATGCCTTGCCTCCTTGTGGCGTTCCCTCCTCCATTCGTGTCCGCTTCCCATCCTCCGGCACGCCCGCGTTCAGCCATTTCTGGATGAGCCGCACCACGCGCCGGTCCTTGATCCGGTGCTGCATGAACTTCACGAGCCACTCGTGCGACAGTCTGTCGAAAAAGGCCCGGATGTCTACGTCCAGCACCCAGCTCACCTTCTTTCGCATGAGTCCCACATAGAGCGCATCCAGCGCCTGATGCTGGTTGCGTCCCGGTCGGAACCCAATAGGAAAAGGGCACGAAGTCGATCTCGTAGATGGCGTTGAGCACCTCCACCGTTGCGCGCTGGATGATCTTGTCTTCCAACGCGGTAACGCCGAGCGGTCGCTGCCGCCCATCTTCCTTGGAGATGTACGTCCTGCGAACCGGCTTCGCCTGGTACGCATCCTGCTTCAGCCTATGGGAGAGATCCTGGATATTTACTTCGACGGTCTCGCCCTAGTGCCGCCACGTCTCCCCGTCCACTCCCGGTGCGGCTTCCTTCTTCAGTCGAAAGTATGCCGTCCGGAGCATGTCTGGTCGGTATATGTGGTGCAGAAGCGCGGTGAACTTTACTTCCTTGTCCTTTCTTGCGATCCGACGTATCCGCTCCAGCGCATTAGGCACGCTGAACCGGCTCTGCGTCCGGGGTGCGTTTTGCTGGTTCGGATTCCCTTTGGGCCAGACCCCTTCCCTCCATCCCCTCCGCCGCCACTGGTCTGGCTTGGTTCGGGGACTTCTCTGGTACTACAGGTCTGTCCGACTTCCCGCATTCGTTCATCATCGGATTGGTTCGCTACTCCTTAACCGTGTGACTCTTGCATTCACTGCTTTATCCCGGCGCACAGGGGTTCACCCCAAGCGACTGTAGGTAAAATTGAGGCTGCGAAAGCATCCAAATTCAATAGACTTCAATAGCTTTAGACTTCAATAGCTTTCAAATGACAGCAGGCAAACATTTCAACAGCAATCACTTACGAACAACAAATTTCACTAAGTTTCAATAAGGGTTGGAATCTGGTTCGGGACCAGGGGGGCGGAGGTTCAAATCCTCTCTCCCCGACCATCCTGCTTCTTCTTTTCTTTTGCGTCCTTTTTTCTTTCGTCCCTGCCGCCTCCGCGTACCTCAGCACCCTCCGCTGTTGAATTCCTGAAACTCGCCAGCCCCGTAAGAATCAGAAAAGGCAAAACTTAAGCCAACTATGCCGCAATCCTGAAAAAATCTCAAAAAAATTTCCAATGCTTTCTTTAAAACCGACACTTGCTTATTAGAGAGGGGGAATCTTGCTCTTTGCCTGCTGCCCCGGCACAAGCAGCAGGCCGCCGACCCAAGATTCCTTCCTCTGCCAGACCAGTCGTCCTGGGCCCCAGCAAGAAAAATTCAGAGTCGTAACTGGAGATGAAAAATGTCGCAGAGGCTATCGTTGCGTGCAGTAGTATTTGTGCTTTTTGTCTTGGTAAACGCTTTCACCTGCTGGGGGCAGATCCAGAGCCCGACTTACGATCAGATGCCGCCTGTCCCTGGCGTCGGACACGACTACATAAAGCTGCTGAACGAAACTGTGCAACCTGCGACGGGTGCGGTAAGCATCCGCATCGGCGTGCCCATGCCTCCCGGTCGAGGAATTACTGTGCCATTTGCTTTTGGCTACGACTCCAGCTCCGCTCACAGCGGAGTCGGGTATGGAGGCAACTTCGGGTGGGGATGGAACTACACGATTCCGACGCTGTATGAAACGACCCAGAACAGCGTGGGCCCAGCTCCTAACAACATAGTGTGCCATTGGTTTTCAAATTATCTCTTTACGGATATGCAGGGTACAACACATGCCTTGGGTCTTGTTACCTCTCCCGATGACGGTAAAGCCAGAGGGTGTTCCACTCCAACCGCTTTTCTGTTAGCAGGAGATGCGAGTGTCGAAGCTGTCACAACGGCCTGTAACGATTGCATCACACCTCCACCGGTAACAATAACCACCAATGACGGCTTGGTCTACTACTTCCCCAACAACAGCGCTGCGCCGCAGCTGCCTACATGGATCAAAGACCGCAATGGCAATACCGTAACGTTCACCGGCCAGAACAATGGCGCTGTCCAGGTCACGGACACGCTCAACCGGCTTGTGTTGAATGTAAGCAGCTTCTACGGCAGCACTGGCGACACGGTCAATGTTTCAGGCTTGGGCAATTCTTACCAGATAACGTGGACGAACCAACCTTATAAGTGGAGCCTGAATTACCAGATGATCGGAGATACTCATTGCGTTTCGCCTTCGCAACAACCGTTAAGCGGCTCACTTCCGGCCATTTCGCAGATCAAACTGCCAAACGGGCAGTCTTACCAGTTTCAATATGATCCGCAAAGCGGCATGCTGAGCAAACTCATTTATCCAAGTGGAGCCTATGTTCGTTATGTCTGGAGCAACAACTCTCTTGCCAATGAAAACGTTGTTCAGCAGATCCAACACATGAATAAATACAATTGTGAAACCCTCTACGATGCTCCAGCGGTCAAGACACGCTATGTCAGCTTTGACGGAGTGCATGAAGTACAGGAGCAGGATTTCTCTTACAGCACTACCTGGGTTCTTGGTTACACTGGCTTGTACAAGATTTGGAGCACGAAGCAGACAAGAGTAACCACCAATGATCTGGTGCGAGGCACGACTCTTCAAACAGTCTATAACTACGTCCCTTTGCAGGTTGCCAAGTACCCCAACTATGACGACGGAGTGGCTTTGGCTACAGGTGTATTCCCCGTCAATGCTGCCGAGAGCACAGTTCTTTCTCACGATGGCAACGGTACGCTGCTTAAAGCAGTAGTCAAGAGCTATAACGATTTCTGGTCTCCGCCGAATGATGAGCAAACTACTCTGGAGAATGGGCAGACATCAGAGGTCAAGAGTTGCTATCGGGGCACCCCATCGAATCTCAGCAGCAGGTGGTGCCCAAACGCTACCGGCAATGGCATCTTGGACAACGATGTTCTTACGGATCAATGGGTTTACGACTACGGTACGCCTACCGGATCAGCGTCGAGTCCAGGCACTCCAGGCGTCTTGCTCCGCTATATTCATGCCGACTATAACAATTTTTCGACACCGTTGTTTTCTACCGCGGCCTCAATTCTTGATCGGCCCAGCGACGTGATTACTTATGACGGGAACAACAACAAAGTAGCCGAGACGGACTACACCTATGATCAGGGCAGTGTAAGCCAGGCACTGGCTCCCAACCACGACGAAATCAATTTTGGCGTCGGGCTGCCCGCCGCCGGCAACAACCGCGGCAACGTCACTACCAAGACTGTGAAGTGCTTTATCGGAAGCACTACCTGTCCGCAAGGGGATTCGGTCACCACTTATGCCTTCGATGAGACTGGGCAGGTGGTTTCGACGACTGATCCAATCGGCAAGGCCAGCGGAGATGCGACCCACCACACGACTACGTACTCTTACGCTGACAACTTCGCTGATCATGACCCGATTGGCAGCGATGCCTATCTCACCGAGATTGACTATCCATCAACCACTAACATCAGCGGCACAGTAATCAAGCATAGTGTGAAGTTTTCTTATGCTTACGTCGATGGTCAGCTTATGTCGTCTACCGATGAGAATGGCAATCTGACGAATTACGCCTACAATGACGCGTTGCGAAGGCTGACAAGTACGATAAACCCGGATGGGGGAGAGACCGATCTTACCTACAATGACTCTTCTGCGAACATAACTACTACTACAAAAATTAATGCCAACGCCGGTCTAACCATACTCTCCCAAATGGATGGAATGGGGCATATGATTCAGACCCAGCTCACCTCTGATCCGCAAGGTACGGTCTACACCAATACTGCCTACGACGGGATGGGCCGCGCTTACGCAGTTTCAAATCCCTACCGCACCAGCAACGATCCGACGGGCACGAAGATTAGCTATTACGACGCACTTGGGCGAATTACTGGAACCATGAATCAGGATGGCAGTGTTACCGCTATCAGCTATGACGGCAACCAGACTACGTCGGTGGATGAAGCCGGCAATCCGCGCCGAAAGATCAGCGACGCGCTTGGCCGCCTGATCGAAGTAGACGAAGCCACAACGACAGACCCAAGCACCCCGGCGGCACAGGCCTCTGGTTCTCTGACTGTGACTGGTTCTCTGCTCTTCAAAAACACTTACGCCTCGGGAACGATCACCATTAATGGAGCTGAGCAGTGCGGAACCTATTACGCTGGGGCACAAGGGGTTCCCACCCAAATTTGCGATATCGGAACAATCTCAGCCACGATCAACGGGATCACAGCTTCGCAGTCCTATTGTTGCCAGGCGAATGCTGCGGGCCTGGCTTCTGGCCTGGCCAGCGCCATCATGAGCGCAACCAATGGCTCTGTTTCCGCCATTGCTAACGGTAACGTCATCACCATTACAGCCATCAGTGGTGGCCCTTGCTGCAACTACTCGCTCTCGGCCACCAGCGCTACAAACTATCCGCCAGGAAGTGGTGCTCCGGTGACATTCTCGCCGCCATCTTTTACCACTACTACTTCGGGTCCTTCGCTCACGGGCGGCGCTACCACCTACGATTCAGGTACTGCGGTGTTTACTGTTGGTTCCACGACCGTCTCCGCCTCTTACGGCGCGAACAGCACGGCCACGAGTGTGGCAAGTGCATTGGCGCAGGCGCTTTCCGGTTCTCCTTTCACCGGTGCTCCTAACGGGCCTTCTCTCACCATAACTGCGAATGCCGCCGGCCCAGCCGGCAACGTAAACGCCAGCCTTACTTCGAACTCCAATTTGTTCGGTAATGGAGGTGGATCATTCAGCGGCTCGGCGGCGCTCAACGGAGGGACGAACTCTCATGTCTCGTTCACACAGAGCTATGTGACTCTGTATCAATATGACGCGCTTGGCAACCTGATTTGTGCCGTGCAAAAAGCCACGGATTCCACCGCCTTTACCGGTTGCGGTTCTGCGCCGGCAAGTTGGCGTCCGCGTGCGTTCGCTTATGATTCCATGTCACACCTGCTGACCGCTCAGAATCCTGAGAGCGGCAAAATTACTTACACCTATGACCCCAACGGGAACATCACCTCCAAGACCGATGCCAAGGGCCTCACTATCAATTACAACCCTAGTGATAGTCCCATTGATGCCCTGAATCGAATCACCAAGAAGGAGTACTCCAATGGGGCCAAGCCAGTAAGCTATGTCTGGGATGCAACCTCGCTCTTCGGAGCGCCTATGCACAACCAGATTGGGCGGCTAAGCTACCAGTCGGCGGGAAACGGAGGCACGGAGCGGTTCGACTACGACGTAATGGGCCGGCTTATCCAGGTTTACGAATACGAAAACCTGGACAACAACAGCCCATGGATCAATGCCACCTATGATTTGGCAGGCAACATGACTTGGGTTCAATATCCTGATAGCCGTCAGGTCAGCTACACCTATGACTCAGCCAACCGGCTGAGCAATGTGGCATCGACAGGCTGGAACGGGACGCTGCCTCCACTGGGAGTTTATAACTACTGGATCGCCAACAGCTATTTCCCCAACGGCACGCCCCAGCAGGTCACTTATGGCAACGGCGTCACCGAAACTATGGCACTGAACAACCGCCTGCAACCGGCAGAGCAGAAGGTCAATAGTTCGATGCAGGCGTTTGTCGATCGCGTCTACGGCTACTGCCACAGCGATGGCGATTGCTTTGAGAATAATGGCAATGTCCAGTCCATTACTGACAAGCTCAACCCAATCCTTACCCAAACGTTTACCTACGACTGGCTGAACCGCGTCACCGGCGCCACCGAAGGCCGCTGGGGACAAAGCTTCCAATATGATCCCTGGGGAAACCTGACGGCCAAGAACACGACCAAAGGGTCTATGAACAGCGTGGGACTGCAGGTCGGAGACAATAACCAAGTCACCAACATCTCTTACAACAATCTGGCGGGAATTGCATACAGTTATGATGCAAACGGCAATCTGGTTGCCGACGACATGCGCGGATACACCTACGATGAAGAAAACCGCGTCACTGCCTTGGGTATTAGCCCAGGGGTGTTCACCGGCGCGGCTTCATATTCGTATGACCCTGATGGCAATCGTGTCACCAAGGTCACCGGCGGCACGACCACCGAGTATGTGTACTTCAAAGGCCAGCCGATGGCGGAGTTGAATCCAGCCACGGGCGAATGGGTGGATTACGTCTTTGCCGGCGGTAAACGCATTGCCAAGTCTGACACGTCCGACAACCAGATTCACATCCATGGCGTGCGCTGCTCTAACTGCGGTGGGAACGTCACCTACTTTTGGTCGAAGAATCCCTCGCTGTTGCCCTACACCGTCAAGGCCGGAGACAAGCTCTACTTCCGGCAATTCCAGGCTCCGGGAGCCAGTGGCGGCGTTCTCATGTGGTATGGCAATAGCAATACACGTGGCATGCAGGATTCCGACGGCCAATCCTTGACCGATGATTCCATAACCGGAGCCGAGCACCAACGAAAAGTTGACCTCAGCCCCATCCAGGGACAAACCATTAACTATTTCTGCCTGACTGCGGATCTCAATACCGCGCCGGGTGCCTGGGACATCTATTTTCAGGATATTGTTGTCGTCTCCGCCGATGGCACCGTGCATCCTCTTTATGTCGGCAACAGCAGCGATGGCTTTTACGGCACCAGCACTACTGGTGGTGACACCAACATAAGTCATGGTGTGTTCACGTATACCGGCGCTGGTGCCTATCCCTCGGTGAACACCTACTTCTTCCATGGCGATCAGATCGGCAGTTCGCGGGTCTTGACTTCAAGCGGCGGCTGGCCTGTCTGGCAAGGAACCTTCTTGCCCTTCGGTGAGGAATACAATCCACAGCCCACGCTCGATCACTATAAGTTCAGCGGTAAGGAGCGCGATGCCGAAAGCAACAACGACTATTTCGGCGCGCGTTATTACGACAACAACATTGGCCGCTGGATGACCCCTGATTGGGCAGCCAAAGCGACTACCGTCCCTTATGCTCGTTTTGGCGATCCGCAGACACTGAATCTTTACGGATTCATGGCCAACGATCCTTTAAACGCAGTAGACGCTGATGGGCATCAACAGGAAGAATGTTCACAGCACGACGGCGGCGGCTCTCCCTCCAAGCTTTGTGCAACTAAGAATATTGTTCCGGTTGTACATGACAGCAAGCCGCAAACGGAATCCGTTAGAGTAGGCAACAACGTCGTAACAACCACGACGATCTATCACACTGCGACGACTACAGAACGGGATAAAAACGGCAAGGTCACCTCTGTGACGGTGGATGTAACCAAGGACACGAAGACCACTGCCACCGGGCCGGACGGTAAGACAAGGACGCTCGGAGAGCAAGAGGGCATACCAGTGCTAAGCGCAACTCTAACCGGGGACAATCTGAAGGACACCCCTCAAACTATTGCGGCAAAGCTTGCCAACCGCAAAATTGGAGAAGATGTGGGTGACATTCCACATGTGGGACCAATAGTGAAGAAGGTGGCTGACTTTTTCGATATTACGTATGGGGACGTGGTAGATGCTGCAGCAGCGGCGGCACCCTACTATTGTCCGTCACCCACAGGGTGTGGAGTGCCATTCCCTAACAAATAGCAGGCAGGCAACGGAGAACAACTTTGACGAGCCCAGTCCAAGAAAGAAGTGACCAACACGCAGTTCCTGCCGACAGTTCTGGTCTGACCCGTCCTTCCCTTGGAGAACGCGGTGCGGATATCGGTCGGCGTCCGGTTACGGGTGCCCTGATTGCGGCTAACGTAATAGGTTATCTGGCAATGCTCGTGTGCCTTTTTCACCACATGGGCGCAGACATTTTCATGCATAGCCGAATTCTTGCGTCCTTTGGTCCAGAGGAATTGCTACGCTGCGGTGCCAACTACGGTCCTTATTCCCTAGCCGGGCAATCGTGGCGTCTCATGACATGTCTATTCATGCACTCGGGTTTTCTTCATCTAGCGTGGAATATGTTCTTCCTTTGGGGATTGGGCAGGCAGTTAGAAATGCTCTTAGGCGGCGCAAAGACGCTTGCGGTTTATCTTCTTTCAGGCATTGGAGGTTCGTTGGCGAGCGCATGGTTTGATCCCACAATGGTCAGCGTAGGTGCTTCGGGATGCATTGCTGGAATTGCGGGGTACTTACTCGCAGTGATGGTGTTCGCCAAGCCTGATCTTCCCATGTCCCAACGACGAAGTATATGGCTGTGGGCGGTGTTCTTGATGCCCCTGAGTATCATCTCCGGTTTCTTTTCGGAACACACTGACAACGCTGGGCATCTAGGTGGTCTTGTAAGCGGCGCGTTGATCGGCGCCACTGGTGTGTTTCGGGTGGTTGGTCCAAACGGTTTGTTGCGGAACAACCTCAAGAAGAGTGGTGCACCCTAACCCCCTGTTGTTAGGGGGTGGGCTTTTCTCTCATGAAGCACTTTTATTTTCATCTTGCTCACGGGATGAGCAAAGGCGAGGCGAGGCGACAGGCAAAGCTCGACCTGCTCAAGAGCTACGGGGGGCAGGTTTCGCCTTCTTACTGGGCACCGTTTGTGATGACCGGGGAGAGCAGTTCGCCCCTCATCTCCGGAAGAAGATGATATCCACCTACCTGCTCTATGCGTTCGCTCGCCGCTACGATTCCGCAACCCTGCATATTCGGTCGCGATTCGAATCGTTGCGCGTTGCAAATAATTGACAAACAGTTGACAAGTTCGTGAACGAGGTTCCTCCGGTCCTCCGCCTCTATGAGGTAAGGATTGGAGAGTTGTGCCTCGCCAAAATAGAAAACTGCCGCATGCTTGGTGCAATTCTTAGAACACAAGTCAGGCGGAACAGTTTGTGGCAACAGGGAATTGTGGCAGGAAGAAAGCAATTCGTCGTCGGCTGGCGGAAAACGGACACGGCTACGCCTCTCTCGTTTGCTCCCGACCCCTGGTCTATTCTTCCATTCAGAGCTTACGCTGCAAGATCGTAACGATGGTGCAGGCCGCCGAGCCTGGGTGAAGAAGCAATTCTCCATCCGGCCGCAGCCTTCG
>Ga0209166_10000753_pt1 | contig 31413 bp, 28 predicted proteins | sample Coa_R1_3_FD_187151 | JGI IMG/M metagenome (GOLD analysis project Ga0209166, IMG submission 187151) | Surface soil microbial communities from Centralia Pennsylvania, which are recovering from an underground coalmine fire - Coalmine... | ecosystem: Environmental > Terrestrial > Soil >...
CGGCGGCCGGCAGCACCACGGCGGCCGGCAGCACCACGGCGGCCGGCAACACCACGGCGGCCGGCCAGGCGGCGACGGCCGGCGCGGCGCGGCCGGACGGCGGCGACGCACAGCCGGAGCGGGCCGGGGCGGCGTAGCAGCGCTAAGCCGCGGGAGCCTCGCGCAGGCTCGCCCCGGTCTCCGGGTCGAAGAAGTGCAGCGCGGCCAGGTCCACGTGCACCTTGGCGGTCTGGCTCTCCGCCAGCGTGGTCCGCGGGTCCATCCGGGCCACGATCGCCGCGGACAGCGGCTCGATCTCCTCCGCCGCCGCCGGGTCCCCCAGATCCTCGGCAGCCACGGGATGCAGCGGATCCACGCCAACCCTGCAGTGGACGTCGACCTCGGACCCGAGTTCCTCACGCAGCTCCACCTGCACGTCCAGGACCGACCCCGGCGCCGCGTCCGGCACCAGTGCGGCGTCCTCCAGGTGCTCGGGCCGGATACCGAGGATGACCTTGCGACCCAGGTAACCCTCCAGCACCGGGTGCTCCCGCACCGCCCGTTCGCCCACGGCCAGCCGGTGCGTGCCGAAACACACCCGGGGCCCGCCGTCGCCACGCTCCACCGTTGCCTCCAGCAGGTTCATCGCCGGGGAGCCGATAAACGAGGCCACGAACAGGTTGACCGGCCGCCTGTACAGTTCCTGCGGTGCCGCGACCTGCTGGAGCACCCCGTGCTGCAGCACGGCCACCCGGTTGCCAAGCGTCATCGCCTCGGTCTGGTCGTGCGTGACGTAGATCGTGGTCACCCCGAGCGAGCGCTGCAGCCGGGCGATCTCCGCGCGCATCTGCACCCGCAGCTTGGCGTCCAGGTTCGACAGCGGCTCGTCCATGAGGAACGCGCGCGGCTGGCGGACGATCGCCCGGCCCATCGCCACCCGCTGCCGCTGCCCGCCGGACAGCTGCCGCGGCTTGCGGGCCAGCAGCTGCTCCAGTTCCAGGATCCGCGCGGCCTCCCCGACCCGCCGCCGTATCTCGGCCCTGGGCGTCTTGCGGTACTTCAGGCTGAACGCCATGTTGTCGTACACCGACAGGTGCGGGTACAGCGCATAGCTCTGGAACACCATGGCTATGTCCCGGTCGCGGGGCTCGGTGTCGTTCACCGGCTGCCCGTCGATGAGGATCGTCCCGCCGGTGACCTCCTCCAGGCCGGCGACCATGCGCAGCGCGGTGGTCTTGCCGCACCCGGACGGCCCGACCAGCACCATCAGCTCGCCGTCGGCGATGGACAGGTCGAGCCCGCGCACCGCGGTGGTCCCGTCGGGGAACCGCTTGGTGATGCCGTCCAGCACGATTGCCGCCATCGTGACTCCTCTATTCTCCGCGCCGCTTGGCGCTTAGCGGCCGCTGCCGCGCCGCTTGGGTGGGGCGGTGTGGTCGGGATTAGCAGGGCACTTGCCGTCATTTAGCAGCCAAACGAGTAGCCGGGGCGCCCTCGTGCCCCCGGGCGGGCCCGGAGCACGTGGCCGGCCAGGGGCTCGGCCGCCTTCTGGCCGGCGGTCATGCCCTCCCAGGCCGTGGTCAGGTACAACTCGTCCAGGCCGGGGCCGCCGAACGCCGGGCAGGTCGGCTGGGACGTGGGAACCGGCAGTGTGGCCAGCAGTTCGCCTTCGGCTGAGTACCGGTGCACCTGGCCGCCACCCCAGATCGCCACCCACAGGCAGTCCTCGGCGTCCACCACCAGGCCGTCGGGCACCGGGCCGCCGCCGGGGAAGCGGACCAGGTCCCGGGCGGCCCCCAGTTCCCCGGTGGCAGGGTCGTGCCGGAACGCCCGGATCCGCGGCTCGGGTTCGCCGGAGTCGATGAAGTAGAACGTGCCGCCGTCCAGGCTCCAGCCGAGCCCGTTGGACTCGGTGACCCCGTCGAGCACCGTGGTTACGGTTCCGTCGGGGTCCAGCCGGTACAACCTCCCCGCGCACGGCCGCACATCCACGGTCACCGTGCCCGCCCAGAACCGCCCCGCGGGGTCGCACGCACCGTCATTGAACCGGGCGTCGGGGGGCATGCCCGGCGGTCGCAGCGCATGCTCTTCGAGCAGCGCCCTGCCAGCTCCGGCCCCGCCACCCCGCCCTAGGGGACCGGTAAGCCGGAAGCCGGCGGATGTGGCGAGGACGTAACCACCGCCGCGGCGGGGAGCCGCGGCGCCGAGCGCGACGCCGGACAGGTCGAGCACGATGTCGTCGCCCGCGCCGGGCCGGTGCCGGTGCAGCCGCCCGGCGTTGATGTCCACCCACATCAGGCAGCCCTGGGCGGCGTCCCAGAACGGGCGCTCGCCCAGCTCGGCACCCGCCGCGACGGCGACCTCCCAGCCCAGCTCCGGCCCGTTCATTTGCCCATGCCGAGGGTGAGGCCCTTGACCAGGTGCCGCTGGAAGATCAGGTACACGATGATCGCGGGCAGCGCGCTGACGAACGAGCCCGCCATCAGCACCGGGATGCTAGTGGTCCGGCCCGCCGACAGCGCGGCCAGGCCGACAGTGATCGTCCGCTGCTGCGGGTTCTGCAGGAACAGCAGCCCGACCAGCAGGTCGTCCCAGATCTGGATGAACTGCAGCACGGTCACCGTGGCGATGGCCGGCCACGACAGCGGCAGCGCGATCCGCAGGAACGTGCGCTCGTAGCCGAGCCCGTCCATCACCGCCGCTTCGATCAGGTCGTCGGAGATGCCCCGGTAGTAGGTGGCCATCAGGAACGTGGCGAACGGTGTGCCCAGCGCGACGTACACGCAGATCGCGCCGAGGTAGGTGTTGATCAGGCCAAGCTTCCCGAGGTTCACGTACTCCGGGATGATGATCGACTGGAGCGGCACCATGAGCGCGGCGACCACGGCGAGGAACACCAGCCCGCTGCCCCGGTAGCGGAGCTTGGCGAACGCGAACCCGGCCGTGCTGGACACCGCGAGGATGAGCAGGATCGAGATCGCGCAGATCAGCGTGGAGTTCAGCAGTTCCCGCCAGACCGGCAACTGGGTGAACAGCAGCCGCCAGCTCACCGTGGAGTGGCCGCTCTGCTGGGCGAACTGCGCCTGGTTACGGAACGCGTTGTCCAGCATGTAGAAGAACGGGTAGAGCATCACCACGGCGATCACGCACATGATCGTGAACAGAGTGCCGGTGCGCAGCCGGCGGTGTGCGATCGCGGTCACCAGCCCTCACCGTCCTCGGACCGGATCAGCCGGAGCTGGACCAGGCCCACGATGATCATGATGACGAACAGGATGATGCCGTACAGCGCGCCTGTGCCGAACGCGCCGAGCGAGAACGCCGACTGGTAGACGAAGAACTCCAGCGTGGTCGTGCCGAAACCGGGGCCGCCGTTGGTCATCACGAAGATCAGGCTGAACAGCGCGGAGAACGCGCTGATCACCGTGATCACAAAGGAGAACTGGACGAACCGGCGGAGCAGCGGGAAGGTGACCCGCCAGAAGATCTGCCGCCGGTTCAGCCCGTCCACCCGGGCCGCCTCGATCAGCGTGGGGTCCAGGGTCGCCATCCCCGTCAGGAAGATGATCGTGTTGGTGCCGAGCATCGACCAGATGAACGTGATGGCCAGCGCCACCAGGGCGCTGCGCTGGCCGGCCAGCATGTTGGTCTGCAGCGAGCCGAGGCCGACGTCGGCGAGCAGATGGTTCATCAGCCCCTGCTGGGCGAAGAACTGCACCGCGACCATGCCGATGACCACCCACGACACGGCTGTCGGCAGGAAGTACACGGAGCGGAAGAAGCGCCAGCCGCGGACGTGCTCGTGCAGCAGGGCCGCGATGCCCAGCGGGATGCCGATCGCGAACGGGATGGACAGCAGCAGCAGGCCGTTGTTCTGCAGCACCCGCCAGAACGTCGGGTCGCTCAGCGCGGTGGAGTACGTGCTCGGGCCGATCCAGGTCGCGGTGAGCCCGTTCCAGTTTGTCATCGAGTAGTAGACCGCCTGCCCGATCGGGATGCCGAGCAGGGCGAGGACCACGGCGACGGCCGGCAGCGACAGCAGGATGCCCGCGCGGCGGCGGCGCCGGGCGAGCCGGGACCGGGGAGCCCGGCCGCGGCCGGGCCTGTGCCCGGCCGCGGCCTGCGGCTGCTTGACGGTGAGACTCAATCTGTCTGCCCCCCTCGCGGGTGCTCCGCGTGGTCGTGCCGGAGGCGCGCAATCTGCGCCGTGGGGGGCTGGTCCTCGGCGTCGGCCCGAAGGGCCCGGCGCCTGCGGCACTTTCCCTCCATCACGGATAACTGGTGCCCCGCTGAGCGGCCGGCAGCTGGGTCAGCGTGCTCTGCATGCTGGACAGTGCCGAACTGGGGGAGATCGTGCCGTTCAGCACCGAGGGCAGTTCCTTGCTGCCAGTGTTCACCACGTTCGGCTGGACCACGTTGTCGAGCATCGGGTAGGCGGTCATGTGGTCCGTGCTGACGAAGTTGAGCATCTCCTGGTTGACCGGGTTGGAGGTGGAGGTGCCCTTGATCGCGGGGATCAGGCCCGCCGCGTTGATGATCCTGGCGGCCTGCGGGGTGGTCATGAACTCCAGGAACTGGAGCGCCTGGGTGGGGTGCTGGGCGTAGGTGGTCATCGAGAGCCCGTCCCCGGAGAAGTCCACCACGCCCTTGATCGGGCTGTTGGAGAACGGCGGGACGAACGCCGCCACCTTGCTGCCGAGCGCGCTGGTGAACTTCTGCGTGTCCCAGGTGCCGTCCACGATCATGGCCGCCTTGCCGGACTCGAAGTCGCCCAGGTTGTTGGTCTTGGTCAGCACGTCGGAGTTGGTGCAGCCCTGGCTGTGCAGCTTGGACCAGGTGGACAGCTGCGCCGCGTTCGCCGCCGAGGTCCACGGGATCTGCCCGCTGTAGAGCCGCTGCCATTCGCTCAGCGGGTACTGGCCGATCATCATGTAACTCATGTCGTACCAGGGGTAGAACTCCGCGCCCAGCGGCTGCCCGCCATTGCCGTAGGTGAACGGCATGTACCCGGCCGCCTTCAGCTTCTTGCACGCGGCGAACAACTGGGTCCAGTCGGTCGGCACCGAGGTCACGCCCGCCTTGGCGAAGTCAGCTTTGTTGTAGAAGCCGATATAGAACTGGTTCTCCAGCGGGATCACATACGGGCCGTTCGCGGCGTTGAACTTGTCCGAGGTCCACTTCAGCGCGGCCGGGTCGATCCGCGCGAAGTCGGCGGCCGGGATCTTCCCCTTCAGGTTGGTGAGGAAGTCCTTGTACTGGATGGTGAACAGCCCGGTCCACATGACGGCCAGGTCGGGGCCGGTCTTGGACACGGCTGCGGCCTGGAGCAAGGCGAAATAGTTGCTGGCGGGCTGGCTGACCACATTCACGGTGACGTTCTTGTGGATCTTCTCGAAGGCCTTGGCCAGGTTCTGCAGCGCGGTCGCGTTCTGCTCGGTGCCGTAGTTGTGCCAGATCGTGAGCGTGACCGGGCTCGACGTCGAGCCCGGGCCGCTGCTTCCGCCGCTGCCACAGGCGGTGGCGAGCAGGGCCGCCGCGGCCACGCCCGCCACGAATGTCCATCGCCTCACGGCTGTCTCCTTCCCTGTCTGGAAATCATGGTCAGGACCTCCCGACCACTGGCTCGATGAACCGGCGGTGTGCCGGTGTGGGCGCCCGGAGGAAGTCCAGGTCGCAGCCCTCTGGTGCCTGCAGGACGTGGTCGCGGTACAGGGCCGGCCAACCGCGCAGGTGTGGCGACCCGGACGGCACCCAGGCCGCCGCCCGCCGGGACATCTCCTCGGCGGGCACCTCCAGGTCGAGCGTGCCCGCGGCCGTGTCCACCGCGATCGCGTCCCCGTCGCGGACCAGCGCCAGCGGGCCGCCGATGGCCGCCTCCGGGGCCGCGTGCAGGAATACCGTGCCGAAACTGGTGCCGCTCATCCGGGCGTCGGTCACCCGGACCATGTCGGTCACCCCGGCCCTGGCCAGCTTGGCCGGAATCGGGATCATGCCCCACTCCGGCATGCCGGGGACCCCGACCGGGCCGCAGCCATGCAGGACGAGCACGCTGTCCTCGGTGACCGGCAGGTCCGGGTCGTCCACCCGGCGGCGCATGTCGTCGTAGCCGTGGAACACCAGGGCGGTCCCGCGGTGGGTGAGCAGTTCCGGGCTGGCGGCGGAGACCTTGATCACCGCGCCCTCCGGTGCCAGCGAGCCGCGCACGACCGCGAACGCCCCGCCGGCGTGGAGCGGGTCATGGCGGCGCCGTATCGCGGGGCCGGGGGCCGGGGCCTTGGCGAGGATCTCGCCGAGGGTCTCGCCGGTGACGGTGAGCGGGCCCGGATCCAGCAGCGGGGCAAGCTCGGCCAGCAGCGCGGGCAGCCCGCCGGCCGCGTGGAGGTCCTGCATCAGGCCGGCCCCGGACGGCTGGACGTCGGCCAGCACGGGGGCCCGGAAGCGGCCGATGTCGTCCAGCGGGAACGGGACGCCTACCCGGCCGGCGATCGCGGCCAGATGAATGACCGCGTTCGTGGAGCCGCCGGCCGCATGCAACACCCGGACCGCGTTGCCGAATGCCGCGGCGGACAGCACGACCGAGGGGCACAGGTCGTTGCCCACCGCCGCCACCGCGCACCGCCCCGCCTGCTCGGCCGCGGCCGCCGCCGCGGGATCCCCGGCCGGGATCGTGGCCGACCCGGGAACCATCAGCCCGAGCGCCTCGGCCATCAGCGCCATCGTGGACGCCGTGCCCATCGTGTTGCACGCCCCGGTGCCGCAGGCCAGGCAGGCTTCCAGGTCGCGCCAGTCGGCGTCGCCGAGCCGGCCCGCCCGGCGCTCGTCCCACAGCCGCCACAGCGCGGTTCCCGAGCCGATCCGCTGCCCGCGGAAGACGGCGGGCTCGCGGGCGCCACCGGTGACCACGACCGTCGGGATGTCCGCGCTGGCCGCGCCCATGATCGCGCCCGGCACCGACTTGTCGCAGTTGGCCAGGATCACGATCCCGTCAAGCGGATAGCTGCGGATGAGTTCCTCGACCTCGATGGCCAGCAGGTTGCGGTACAGCATCGCGGTCGGCTTCATCAGGTCTTCGCCGAGCGAGATCGTGCCGAACTCGGCCGGGATGCCGCCCGCGTCCTCGACGCCGCGCCGGACCGCGCCGGCCAGCGCCCGCAGCGGCAGGTTGCACGGGTTGAGGTCGCTCCAGGAGTTGGCGATGCCGATGACCGGCTTGCCGCCGCGGGCGACGCTCAGCCCGGAGGACCGCAGTGCGACCCGGTGCGCCATCGCGACCTCGTCGTCCCCGGTCAGCCAGCCGTCGCTACGGAGTGCCATTTTGGCCTTCCCGCGGGACGCCGTGCCGGAGGCGCGCAGGCCAGCGCCATGCGGCGTTATGCCCGGCGGCTGCGGCATGCCAGGCTGGCTGGCTTTCATGATGGCTCCGGGACGCCGAGGCCGGCCGCGCCGGGGCCGGACTGGACCAGGGCCAGGCCGCTGCGCCGTATCCATTCCAGGGCGACGGCAGCCCGGTGCACCTTCTCCCGGGCGATCAGGCTCGCCTCGTCCACCAGGTGCAGGCCGCTGGGGTACAGCGGCCGGGAGTTCCGCAGCCCGAACTTCGTGTACATCGGCGCGGTCACCGTGACCAGGTCGGCCGCCTCCTGCCCGCGGACCACGCCGCCCATCGCGCTGGGCGCCTCGACATACAGGTCGATCGGCAGCCTGGTGGCCGCGCGCATCTCCGCGAGCTGGCCCAGGGTCGCATCCGACGGCACGTTGATCGTGGACGCGCCCAGCCGGTCGAGCTGGGCCACGGTCAGCGGGTTGGCGGGGGCGAGCATCGCGGAGACCTTCCACACCACCGAGGCCGGGATCTCGCCGCGGCGCTGCATGTCCGCCAGCAGCTCCAGCAGCCCGGTGTCGGCGACCAGGAAGCCCCGGATCCCGTGCTCCACCCCGCGCAGCACGTCATCGATGGCGTACCTGAGTTGCCGCGTGCCCCGGATCAGCCCGGCCCGCGACGGTCCCTCGCCGGACTGGGCGAGGCTGCCCACGTCCCACTCCTCGCGCGGCCCGACGAACAGCGACACCTCCATGCCGTGGCCGGCGGCCAGCCGGGCCATCTCGGCCAGCTCGGCCTCCGACAGCAGCATCGCGCCGCTGCCCTGGGACACCCGGTTGACCGTGATCCCCTCGGCCTTGGCCTGGTCGATCACCGCGCGGAGCACGTCCGGCCCCTCCACGCTGGGGATCTCGATCCGGAAGTGTGCGCCGTCGGGGAACCTGTGCCCACTGGCCGTGGGCACCGGCTCTGCGGTGATCCCACACCGGGCCAGCACGTCCGCACCGGTCAACGTCATTTAGCGCACCTCCAGTACGAGCGGGCGGGGCGGGAGGCCGGGGGCGCCCCCGTCGGCGGGCCAGCCTGGTCCCGTGGTGACCCGTTCCAGGCCGCCGGCGTGCACGAGGTAGGTGTCCTCGGCCTTCGCGCCGCCGGGCAGGCTGGGGTTCCAGGCGACCGCGTGACCGGGCTCCATCGGCTCGGCGGCCCACCGGGAACCCGGCTGGCCCGGGGCGATCTCGAACTCGCGCTGGGCGTAGCCGATCGGGCCGCCCTGGTAGTGCCCGGCCCAGCCGCCCGCTGCGCCCTCGCCGGTGTACCCCTGGTCCAGGGCGGCGAGCACGTCCCCGTAGCTGTGCCCCGGCCGGCACGCCGCCAGAGTGGCCGCCTCGATCCGGCGCACCCGGTCCCACAGCGACCGCAGTTCCGGGCTCAGCGGCCCGGCGCTGGCGAATCGGGTGGCCGCGGCATGCAGTCCGCCGCGCCGCGCGACCACCACCGCCATGGCGAGGTGGCGCACCGGCGTGCCGCCCGCCATGGGGTGGCGGTACCGCTGAACCCTGTCGTCCCCGCCGACGATCAGGACCGGCGCATCCGCCCCGCGGGCTTCCAGCGCCGCGGCTACCCGAGCTTGGATGTCCAGGTCGCGCTCGCCGGGCGACCAGGATGTCAGTGCCTCCTCCAGCGCCGCCGCGGTGTCCGCGCCGAGCGCGCGCAGGTCGTCCTGCTCGGGCCCGGACAGGGCGAGCCGCAGCGCGGTCAGGCCGTCGGAGGCGTCCGGGCCGAACGCCGGATGCCCGTCGCAGGCCAGCGCGCTCGCGGGCACCCCAGCGACGGCCACCGCCGCCCGGACGAACGCGTCCGGGTCGTACCAGGGCACGGCCACGAGTTCGGCGAAACCGTGCTCGCCGGGCCGGTACTCCCCGGCGATCCGGTCCGCCTCCACCTCGGTGGTGATCAGCGTGGCGGACCGGGGCCGGAGCACTGCCCAGACCAGGTCCGTGGCGGCCGACCGGTCCACCGGCGGCGGCAGCCCCCCGGTCAGCCACGACACCGGGCCTGGCCGGGTCAGGACCAGCCCCGGCAGCCCCTCCCGGTCCAGCCACCCGGTCAGCCGCCCGCGCGCCGCCCGCGCCCGCAGCACGCTGCGGCCCGGCCCGGTGACCGCTTCTGGCCCCGTGCCGGGTGGTTCCACGGCGTCGCCCTCCCCGGGCCGGCGGGGCCGCAGGCGACCGGGGGGTTCCGGGGCGTCGCCCCCCCGGGCTAGCACTGCGGCCATGGCGAAGCTGGCCACTGGCAGCGAGTAAGGCATCCCGTCTGTTCGGTAGTACCGAACGATGTTTTGTGATATAGAATCACGCCGATATGCAATCATCCTAGGTAAAGACTGTCAACCTTGATCGAAGACCCGAAAGGCGCTGACGTGGTTGGTAATGCCGAACGATGAGCTGTCTGTAACTAACAGCATGCTGGGACAGGGGGACCCGGTCGCGGGCCGGTACACGGTGCGCAGTGTGGCCCGCGCGTTGCGGCTGGTCGGCGCCGTGGCGGACGGGCCGCCCGAGGGCCGCACGCTCAGCGACCTGGCCCGGGAACTGAGCACCTCGAAGAGCGCCACGCTCGCCCTGGCCCGTACCCTGGCCGCCTTCGGCTACCTGCGCGAGGCGGCGCACGGCCGCGGCTACGCGCTGGGCACGGCACTGATCAGGCTGGGGGACATGGCCGGCCAGCAGATCCCGTTGCGTGACCTGTGCCACCCGCTGATCGACGAACTGTCCAGGGAAACCAGGATGACCGCGCGGGCCGCGGTCAACGACGGCGGGTACCCGGTGTTCATCGACCGGGTGGACGGCCCCGGCACGGTCCGCTTCCACACGCCGCTGGGCCAGCGCGAGGTGCCGTATGCCTCGGCCGCGGGCAAGGCGATCCTCGCGGTCTTGGACGAGGCCGGGGTCCGCCAGATCTGCGCCGACACCGGCCTGCGGCCCCGGACCTGGCACACGATCACCGACATCGGCACGCTGCTGGACAACCTGGCCGCGGTCCGGCGGCGCGGGTTCGCCGTCGATGACGAGGAGGACGCCGAGGGAGTCATCTGCGTGGGTGCCGCCTTCTTCGGCCACGACGGGAGTTGCGGGGGAGCGGTCAGCGTAACCGGCATCAAGGGAGACCTGCCCTCCTGGCGGGTGGAGGAACTTGGCCAGGCGGTGCGGCGGTGCGCCGACAAGGTCTCCGAGTCACTGGGCGGCAGCCGTTATGCAGTACGAGAACAGGAGCGCACCGGATGAGTGCATTCCGGACCCCGGCCCTCGTCGTGCGCGCCCCCGGAGACGTGGCGCTGGAGGAGCGGGACGCGCCGGTGCCCGGGCCGGGGGAGGTGCTCATCCGGCCGGACGTGGTCGGCCTGTGCGGCACCGACCTGGACATCGTGGCCGGCCGGGTCGATCCCGCCTACACCAAATACCCGCTGGTGCTCGGGCACGAATGGTCCGGCACCGTGTCCAGCGCGGGCGGCTCGGCGCTGGCACCGGGGACGCGGGCAGTCGCCGAGGGGATCGTGCCTTGCGGGCACTGCGCGCGGTGCCGCGCGGGGGAGACGAACCTGTGCGCCACCTATGACGAGCTGGGCTTCACCCGCGACGGCGCGGCCGCGGGGTACCTCGCGGTGGCGGCGCCGCTGGTGCACGCGATCGGCCCGGACGTCAGCGCGGAGGACGCCGCGCTGGTCGAGCCCGCCTCGGTCGTCTACCGGGCGCTGGCCGGCAGCGCGGTCGCGCCGGGCTGCCGGGCGCTGGTGGTGGGCGACGGCACCGTGGCACTGCTGGTGGTGCGGCTGCTCGGGCTGTGGTCGCCCGGCGAGACCGTCATGCTCGGCCGCCGGGAGGGCCAGGCCGGGCTGGCCGCGACCGCGGGTGCGGCCCGGTTCGAGACCGCGCCGGAAACCGTGGGGAGCGGCTACGACCTGGTGATCGAGGCCGCCGGCACCACGGACGCCGTCCTTACCGCGCTGGCGGCGGCGCGGCGCGGTGGTTCCGTGGTGCTCATCGGGCTGCCCCCGCACGGGGACACCGCGGCGGTGCCCGTCGACGGCCTGGTCAACAACGACCTGACCGTGCGGGGGAGCTTCGGGTACACCTCGTCGGCCTGGCGGGACGTGGTCGCGCTGCTCAACTCCGGGCGGCTGCGGCTCGATTTCCTGGTGACGCACCGGTTCCAGCTTCGTGACTGGGCGCAGGCCCTGGAGGCCCTGCGCGGCTCGTCGAGCCCGCGTGGCAAGGTGATGCTGACGATCGGTTCGCCGGGAGCTCCGCCGGAGATGCCACGATGATCACCAGCCGCAACCCGCACGACCCCGCCGACGTCATCGGCGAGTGGGAGCCCGCCAGTGAGGCCGAGGTGGCGGCGGCGGTGGACCGCGCGGCCGCCGCGGCACCCGGCTGGGCGGGCACCCCCGCGCCGGCCCGGTCGGCGGCGCTGACCGCCGCGGCAGGTGCGCTGGAGAAGCGCGCCACCGAGGTGACCGGCCTGGTCATCAGGGAGGTCGGCAAGCCGCGCTCGGAGGCGGCCGGGGAGGTGGCCCGGGGCGTCGCGATCCTGCGCTACTTCGCCCAGGCCGCGCTGCTGCCCGACGGGGACACGCTGCCCGCGGCCAGCCCGGGTGCGCTGCTGATGGCGCGCCGCCGCCCGCTCGGGGTCACCGGGCTGGTGACGCCGTGGAACTTCCCGGTGGCGATCCCGCTGTGGAAGGCGGCACCGAGCCTGGCGTTCGGCAACGCGACCGTGCTCAAGCCCTCGGAGGAGTCGTCCGGGGTCGCCCTGCTGCTGGCGGAAATCCTCGGCCCGCACCTGCCATCCGGCGTGTTCCAGGTCGTCCCCGGCGCCGGGGACACCGGCCGCGCGCTGACCGGCCACGCGGGCGTCGCGGCGGTGTCGTTCACCGGGTCAGTGCCCGCCGGGCGGGACGTGGTCGCCCGGGCCGCGGGCCGGGGCGCCAGGGTCCAGGCCGAGATGGGCGGGCAGAACGCCTCGGTCGTCCTGGCCGATGCCGACTTCGACCGGGCCGCCACCGCGATCGCGTACGCGGCGATGGGCTACGCTGGGCAGAAGTGCACCGCGACCAGCCGGATCATCGTGGAGGACGCGGCCTACACCAAGTTCCGCGACCATTTGGCGGCCGCCGTCGCCGCGCTCGGCGTGCTCGACCCCACCCAGGACGGCACGCTTGTCGGGCCGGTGATCACCGAGCGGGCCCGGGACTCGGCGCTGGCCGCGGTCGGCGCGTCCGGCGGCATGGTGCTGGCCGGCGGCACCGCGCTCGACGCGGCGGGGTTCTATGTCGCGCCGACGCTGGTCGAGCTGGACGCCCCGCAGGGGCCGCTGGCCACCGAGGAGGTCTTCGCCCCGGTGGCGGCGCTGCTGCGGGCGCAGGACGCGGAAGACGCGGTGCGGATCGCCAACGGCGTCCGGTACGGGCTGGTCACCTCCCTGTTCACCCAGGACCTCAGCCGGGCGCTGCGGCTTTCCGAGCAGTTCGACACCGGGATGGTCCGGGTCAACGCGCCCACGTCGGGGGTGGACTTCCACGCCCCGTTTGGCGGTGCGAAACAGTCCAGCTACGGGCCCAGGGAGCAGGGACTCGCCGCCCGGGACTTCTACACCGAGACCCGGACCGTCACAATCGTGCCCTGACGCTCGGCACCGGCCCGGCACCGCGAGGAGGCGTTGCGATGTGTACCGACCAGACCCCAGCCCCGGCGTCGCGGCAACAGAGCCCGCAGGTGCTGCACGACTTCGATCCCGGGGTCGTGTTCGATCTCGAACCGGTGGACGCGGTCACCGTGACCACGCTGATGGACAATGTCACCGACGTCTTCATGCCGGACCAGGGACCGGCCCGCCGCCCGCTCGGCGGAACCCGAGCCCGCCGGCCCATGGAGACCATGGAGGGTGGCGAGGGACCCGACTCGCTGGTGGCCGAGCACGGGTTCTCGGTCCTGGTCACGGTGGCCAAGGGCGGCTCGGAACACCATCTCCTCTTCGACACCGGCGTCAGCCCGGACGGCGTCGTGGAGAACATGCGCCGCCTCGACGTGGATCCCATGTCGATCGAGGCGATCGTGTGCAGCCACGGGCACTTCGACCACACCACGGGCCTCGACGGCCTGATCCGGCGGCTGGGCGGCACTGTCAATCTGCCGGTGCTGATCCATCCGCACTTCTGGCGCCGCCGCCGGGTGGCCATTCCCGGCCGCGACAACCTGGAGATCCCCACGACCAGCCGCGGCGCGCTGGCCGGCGCCGGGTTCGACGTGGTCGAGGAGGGGCACCCCAGTTTCCTGTTCCAGCGCTCAGTGCTGGTGACCGGTGAGGTGCCGCGCACCACCGGCTACGAGCCCGGGTTCCCGCCCCAGCAGGCCTGGCTCGGCGGCCGCTGGGAACCCGATCCGCTGGTGCTCGACGATCAGGCGCTGATCGTCGACGTCAAGGACAAGGGCCTGCTGGTGATCACCGGGTGCGGTCACGCGGGCGTGGTGAACATCTGCAGGTACGCGCGGCGGCTCACCCGGGAGCGGCCGCTGTACGCGGTGCTCGGCGGGTTCCATCTGAACGGGCCGGTGTTCGAGCCGCTGATCCCCCGGGTCCTCGATGATCTGGCCGAGCTGGCGCCGAGCGTGATCGTGCCCGCGCACTGCACCGGCTGGCGGGCACAGCACGCGATGGGCGCCCGTTTTGGCGAGGCGTTCGTGCCCAACACCGTCGGCACCCGCTTCCTGCTCTGACGAGCGAGGGCGCTAGCGTCGCGATCCTCGGCCCGGCTGCCGCCTGAGATCGAACGTCCTGGCCAGCGAGCAACGTGCCCGGTATGACTAGCGCGCATGAGGTAGTCCTGGCCGGACGTTACATACCGGGTCAGTGGCCGCGGAACGCTTCTTCCAGCCACCAGGAGCCGCTGGCTGAGGCTACCTTCGCGTCGATGACCAGCGGGCGGTCCCGCGGGCCGGCCAGCCATTCGCGCACCGGCCCGAGGTCCTCCGGGCCGCGCACGGTCACCCCGGCGCAGCCGAACCCGCGGCCGATGGCGGCGATGTCCGCGGGCGGGAACCGGACCGTGTCCAGCACGAAACCGTCCGGCCCGAAATGGTGCACCTCGGCGCCGTAGGCCTCGTCGTCGTAAACCACGACAACCATCGGCAGGCCGAGCCGCACCACGGTCTCCAGTTCGCTCGCCCCCATCAGCGCGCCGCCGTCGCCGAGTGCGGCGACCGGCAGCCGGTCCGGCCGGGCCAGCGCCGCGCCGATGGCCGACGCCAGGCCGAGGCCGATCGACTGGTAGGCCTGGGTGAAGCAGAAACCGTGCTCGTCCGGCACGGACAGGAACATGCTCGGGTAACCCATGAAGTTGCCCGAGTCGATCGCCACCACCCGTTCGGCGGGCAGCAGGTCGTCCAGCGCGATCGTCAGCGTGCGCGGGTCGATGACCCCGGGGCCGCCCTGGTCGGCGTAGGGCACGTCGCGCCACCGGATCTCGCGGGCGATCCGGTCCCGCAGGTCCGCGGACCGGTACCCGGCCCGGCCCGGCGTCCCGGCGAGTACCACCCGCGCGGTCTGGGCCGCATCACCGTGCACGCCGATGTCCACCGGCCGGTGTGCGCCGATTGCGGCGGGGTCGTCATCGACCTGGGCGACGCGCGCTGCGGGGCCGATCAGCTTGCCGTGCCGCATCGTCCACATGTTGAGCGAGCAGCCCCAGCCCACCACCAGGTCCGCGGCGGTGATCAGTTCGGCCGCGAGCGGCGAGGCGAATCCGCCGCTCACCCCCAGGTCCCACGGGCTGCCGTGGAACAGGCCCTTGGCCACCGCCGACGTGGCGAGCAGCGCACCGCAGGCGTCGGCGAGTTCCTCCAGGCCGCCCCGGGCCGCCCGGGCGCCGCGGCCGGCCACGAACACCGGGCGCTCCGCCTCGCTGAGCGCCGCGGCGAGCCGGGCCGCCGCCTCGGGCGCGGGAGCGGGCGGGTCCAGCGGCGGCACGTCGGCAACCACCGGCGGGTCGCACGATGCCGCCTGCACGTCCAGCGGCATCGCCAGCACCACGGTGCGCCGGTCCCGCTGCGCCGTCCGGTAGGCGCGGGCCGTGTCGGCGGCGGCCGTGGCGGGGGAGTGCAGCCGCTCCGGCACCGCGCCGACCGAGGCGGCCAGCGCCGCCACGTCGATACGGAAGTTGGACCGCACCGCGGCGCCCGCAACGTCCGCGGCGAGCACGAGCAGTGGCGTGCGGCTCTTGGCCGCCTCGGTGATGCCGGTGAGCGCGTTGGTCAGCCCCGGGCCCTGGTGCACGGACAGGATCCCGGGCCGTCCGGTGCCCCGCGCCCAGGCGTCGGCCGCGCACGCCGCGCCACACTCGTGCCGGGCGGCCACGAATCGCGCCCCGTTCGCGATCAGGGCGTTGGTCACGTGGAAGTTGCCGCTGCCCACCACGCCGAACACGGTGTCCGCGCCCAGCGAAGCCAGGACTGCCCCGACCGCCTCACTGACCAGCATCGGCCGGGTCAGCTTCCGGCGGCCCGGTCCACCAGGGCCAGCGCCCGGCACGGGCTGCCCGACCCGCCGGTGATCGGCAGCGGGGTCACGATCAGCACCACGCCGGTGGGCGGCAGCAGCGCCAGGTTCTGCAACTGGGTGAGGCCGTATTTGCCCGCCCCGAGCATTGCCGCGTGGCACGGGAACGGCGGGTCGAACGAGTGCGCGGCCCCTGCGTCGGTGCCCACGGTTTCCACCCCGATGCCCATCACCGGGGATTCCTCCGCCAGCCACTTGGCGCAGGCCACCGACAGCCCCGGGGTATGCGGCCCCGTCTCGTTGGCGTTCAGGAACCGGTCCTGGTCGCCGGAGCGGGCATCCCAGCCGGTCCGGTAGAGCATCCAGCCGCCCTCGGGCAGCGGCCCATGGGCGCGCTCCCACTCCTGGATGTGCCCGGTCTCGAGCAGGAAGTCGGGGTCCGCCGCGGCCTGCGCGCTGAAGTCGAGCACCACCGCCGGAGCGATCATCCTGGCGACCGGCACCTGGGACACGTCCGCCCCGTCCCGGCCGGTCACCCAGTGGCACGGTGCGTCGAAGTGCGTCCCGGTGTGCTCGCCCGTGGTGATGTCGTTCCAGTACCAGGCCGGCCCGCGGTCGTCGTAACGGCTGATCTCGTGCAGGGCGAACGAAACCGTGTTGCCGAACGGCTCGGGCAGCTTGATCACCGGCGTCGTCGCGGACAGCGGCGCGGTCAGGTCGACGACCTCCACCGTAGCGCTGGCCAGCGCGTCGGTCAGGGCGCTGAGCACGGACATGGGCGGCTCCTGTCGTCGTGGTTTGCCAGGAATTATCCTCGCTTGGTTCCCGGAACTCCGCTAAATTCGGCTGGTCCGTGCAGCGGAGCGTAACCCGCGCCGGTGGAGGCAGTCATGTGGGGCAGTCGCAAGTCAGCGCCGCCGCCCCGCAAGCGCTACATCGGGCTCAGGCTGTTCCTGATCGTGGTCGTCGTGCTGCTCGGCCTCTACGTGCTGCCCACGCCCTGGGCGTTCCACATGGGCGGCAGATTCAGCGCGCTCGGCGACTGGAACGGCTACGGCCCCGTCCAGGCCAGCAACGGCGGGCGCTACCTGCTGTACACCGAGTTGCGCGGCGGGATCGTCAACAACCACGGCAAGCGGGGCTGCAGCTTCCCCAGGTGCGACACGCTGAGCGGCAGCGCCCAGCTGTGCACGCAGAGCGGCCAGCACTACACCTTCGACCTGACCGGGGCGGTGCACGGCTGGTACAGCACCGATGGTTCGAAGACCAGCATCGACCTGACCGGCGGCACGCCGAAGCGGCTGCCACGCGGCGGGACGATCGCCTTCCACGGCGTCTGGCACGGGGCCGTGCTCCCGATCACCGGTACCTCGTTCACCGTTGCCCCGGCCGGGGTGACCCCCACGAACGCGGGCACCGCCCGGGGCACGCTCCGGCCCGGCTCGGTTACCAGCTTCGGCCACGCCTGCCGCGTCCTGGCCGGCCGCTAGCCCCGGGCCTCACCAGCTTGTCGGCAGCGGCATGCCCTCGCTGTAGCCCGCCGCGCTCTGCAGCCCCACAACGGCCCGCTCGTGCAGTGTGGCCAGGTCGCTGGCGCCCGCGTACGTGCACGCGCTGCGCAGGCCCGCGGTGATCTGGTCGATCAGGTCTTCCACGCCGGGACGCTGGGGGTCCAGGTACATCCGGGCCGTGGAGATGCCCTCCTCGAACAGTTCCTTGCGGGCCCGGTCGAACGGCGAGTCGGTCCCAGAGCGCAGCCGCACCGCCCGGGCCGAGGCCATGCCGAAGCTCTCCTTGTACAGCCGGCCGTCGGCGTCGCGGAACGCATCCCCCGGCGACTCGTAGGTGCCGGCGAACCAGGAACCGATCATCACGTTCGAGGCGCCCGCGGCCAGCGCCAGGGCCACGTCACGCGGGTGCCGGACCCCGCCGTCCGCCCAGACGTGCGCACCCAGTTCGCGGGCCCGCGCCGCGCACTCCAGCACCGCGCTGAACTGCGGCCGGCCCACACCGGTCATCATCCGTGTGGTGCACATCGCCCCGGGCCCCACGCCCACCTTGACGATGTCCGCCCCGGCCCCGACCAGGTCGGTGACGCCCTCGGCGGTGACCACGTTGCCCGCCACGATGGGGACCCCCAGGCCGGCCGCGCGGACCGCGCCCAGCGCGTTGATCATCCGCTCCTGGTGGCCGTGCGCGGTGTCCACGACCAGGATGTCCACCCCGGCCCGGACCAGCGCCCGGGCCTTGGCTGCCACGTCGCCGTTGATGCCGATGGCGGCCCCGACGCGCAGCTTGCCGGCCGCGTCGGTGGCCGGCCGGTACAGCGTGGCGCGCAGCGCCCCGGTGCGGGTCAGGATCCCGGTCAGGGCCCCGTCGGCGTCCACCACCGGGGCCAGCCGGTGCCTGCCCTCGTGCAGCAGGCCGAATGCCTTCTCCGGCTCGATCCCGGCCGGGAGCGTGAGCAGGTCCGTGGACATGACCTGGCGAAGCTGGGTGAAGCGGTCCACGCCCAGGCAGTCCGCCTCGGTCGCCACCCCGGCCGGGCGGCCGCCTTCGACCACCACCACCGCGCCGTGCGCGCGCTTGGGCAGCAGGCTGAGGGCCTGGCCGGTGGTGTCGGAGGGGCCTAGCGTGATCGGGGTGTCGTGGACCAGGTGGCGGCTTTTCACCCAGGCCACCACCTGGGCGACCACGTCCGCCGGGATGTCCTGGGGAAGCACGGCCATGCCGCCGCGCCGGGCCACGGTCTCGGCCATCCGGCGGCCGGACACCGCGGTCATGTTGGCCACCACGACGGGGATCGTGGTGCCGCTTCCGTCGCTGGTGGCCAGGTCCACGTCGAGCCGGGACGCTACGGACGAGGCGGACGGCACCAGGAAGACGTCGCTATAGGTGGCCTCATGCACGGGCGGCTTGCCGGACAGGAATCGCACTTAACGATTCTGCCCGATGCGGCCCTATGCCCCGGCGCGCCTTATGCTCACTGCCTGTGCATGGACGGACATTGCGGCTGGGGCGGCGGGAGTGGCCGCCGGGCGTGTTCGGGATCATGGCGGTGATCAACCGGACCCCGGACTCGTTCTTCGACCAGGGCGCTACCTACGAGCTAAGCGCCGCGCTGGCGGCCGCGGACCGCGCCGTCCGGGACGGCGCGGACATCCTGGACATAGGCGGGGTGAAGGCCGGGCCGGGGGACGAGGTCAGCGTGGCCGAGGAGGTCCGCCGGGTGGTCCCGGTGGTCGCCGCGCTGCGGGACCGGTACCCGGAGGTGGTGCTCAGCGTGGACACCTGGCGCGCACCGGTCGGGAAGGCGGCCGCCGCCGTCGGCGCCGACCTGCTCAACGATGCCTGGGGCGGAGCAGATCCCGGTCTCGCGCACGTGGCCGCCGAGCACGGCCTCGGCCTGGTCTGCGCGCACGCGGGCGGACCCCCGCGCAAGCGGCCGCACCGGCCCGCGCACCCGCACCTGACCGGCGATGTGATCGCCTCGCTCACGGCGCAGGCCGAGCGGGCCATGGCCGCGGGGGTGCGCCCGGAGGCGATCCTCATCGACCCGGCACACGACTTCGGCAAGAACACATGGCATTCGCTGGAACTGACCCGGCGCACAGCCGACCTGGCCGCCAGCGGGTGGCCGGTGCTCGTCGCGGTGTCGAACAAGGACTTCGTCGGCGAGGCGCTGGGCCTTGGCATCGCCGAGCGCGGCGAGGGCACACTGGCCGCGCTGGCCGTGTGCGCCTGGGAAGGCGCCCGTCTCTTCCGCGTGCACGACGTGGCCGCCGCCAGAGAGGCGCTCGATGCGGTGACGCAAATACGGACAGAACACGCGGGCCTTGGGCGTGGGGGCCCGGCGGCTCGTGCCCCGGGTAGTACTGCGGGCTACGGCGCAGTTGGCTGAGCCAACCAGCATGGCTCGCCGCCCCGGTGGCCGCTATACCGGGTTGAACGCCGCGAACATGATCGCGGCGATGCGCTCTTCCATCTCCTCGCGGGGCAGCCTGACCTCCACGGTCAGCAGGTAATTCACCCGTTCCAGCATCATCAGGCAGGCCACCGCGGTCAGTTCGGCGTGCTCGGCCGCACCGGTGGCGGCGGTCATGCCCTGGGCCACCGCCTCGGCCAGCCGGAACAGCAGTTTCAGCCCGTCGCCCCAGACCTCCTCGCCGACGATCTCGGCCTGGCTGAGGGTCCGGATCACGGCTGCATGCGCAGCGTAGGTCTCGCAGAACTCGTGCACCCAGCGCCGCAGCGCCGCGCGGCCCGCCTCGTTCCGCGTCACCACCGGGAACTCATCGGTGACCTGGCCCATGTCGTGCAGCGCGTCCAGCAGCAGGGCCTTGAACAGGTCTTCCTTGTTGGAGAAGTACAGGTAGAACGTGCCGTGCGAGATCTGCGCCCGGCGCACGATGTCGTCCACCCGGACGGCCTGGAAGCCGCGCTCGTCGAACTCGGCGAGGCCTGCCTCCAGCAGGTTGCGCAGCGTCTGGCGGCCCTGCGCCCGCAGTTCCCGGTCCTGCGCAGGCCGGCCGCCGCCGAGGGACGCGCGGTGCGGGCGGCTCACAGGCTTCGCCGCAGGTGCCCCGGAAGAGGGTGGTGGGGGCTTGCTCACGTGCCTGCTCGCCTCGCCTGGCGCTGCCCCAGGCCCCGCTTCCCGACCCATGACTGATCAGCGTAACGTGCCCGCCCCCGGCGCGGAGGGATTGACCCGCCCGCGATGCCCCGCCGTAACCTGCTGTTCCCTGGGGTTTAAACGGGATATCGCTTAACCAGGGACTTTACCGGAAAGTAGGGTGCGCCCCCTTCAGAGATGACCGGGCCCCGGTTTATGGTGGACAGCGCAATGGGTCGCCTTTGGTGGCGCAGAACGCCACACCCGGCTGCCGTCGGCAGTCCCGCGTGGCGGGACACGACGGCCTTCGGCGCGCTGGCGCTGGTGATGGCCGGCGGCCTGCTGCATTACATTCCGGGGCCGCCGCCGAGCGATGCCGGCCCCGCACCGGCGCAGGTCACGACCACCGCCGCGGCGTTCAAGCGGATCATCCTGCCGGACCTCGCGGTGGTCCAGAGAAGCGGGATCAGCGACGCCAGCCTCGCCCGGATCGCCGCGATCCACGGGGTCAGCCAGTCGCTGGCGCTGGATGGGGCCGCGGTCACCAGCGGCGGCACCTTGGTCGACGTCATCGGCGTGAACGCACAGCAGTTCCGGTCCTGGACCCCGCTGAAGACGGCGTCCAACCAGCGGCTGTGGACCGGCCTGGACGCGGGCGGCTTCGTGGCGTCCACCAAGGCCCGGCACAAGCTGGGCCTGCACGAGGGAAACAGCTACCCGTTCACCGGCACCAGCACCCTGAGCCTGAACTTCGCCGGGGCCGCGCCGCTCGGCGTCGCGGGCATCGACATGGTGGTGAGCGACAAGGTTGGCGCCCGGCTCGGCCTGATCCACCACGTCGCCGCGCTGATCAGCGCGCCTGGCCTCCGCATCGGCAAGCTCCGGCGTGACGTCCGCGCCGCGCTTGCGGGCAGCGGCGCGAAACTGATCACGCTGCGCCCGCAGCACGCGCCGCCGCCGGTGACGACGACCAGCCAGGTGCCGTCCGGCCGGCCCACCAGCTACATCCAGCTGTTCCAGGAGTCCGCGGCGCAGTTCTGCCCGGGGCTGCCGTGGACCGTCCTCGCGGCCATCGGCCAGATCGAGAGCGGTGACCGCGCCAACCCCGGAGTGTCCTCCGCGGGCGCCCTCGGCCCGATGCAGTTCCTGCCGTCCACCTGGGCCGAGTGGGGGATCACGGGGTTCGGCGAGCCCGGGCCGCCGAACATCTATGACCCGTTCGACGCGGTGCCCTCCGCCGCGCGCTACCTGTGCGCGGCCGGCGGCGCGACCCCCGCGGGCCTGCCCGGCGCGATCTTCGCCTACAACCACGCCGACTGGTACGTCAACGAGGTTCTCGCGCTCGCCAACGAATACCAGGCCTACGGCTGAGGTCCCGCGCCGCGGCCGGTTCACCCGGCCGCCCCTGGTTGGATGAGAACATGCCGGACTACGACGCGTTCCTGCTTGTGTCCTTCGGTGGCCCCGAGGGGCCGGCCGACGTGATGCCGTTCCTGGAGAACGTCACCAGGGGCCGCGGCGTGCCACGGGACCGGCTCGCCGAGGTGGCCCGGCACTACGACCATTTCGGCGGGGTCAGCCCGATCAACCAGCAATGCCGCGACCTGCTCAGCGCGATCGGCAAACAGTTCGCGTCCGACGGCATCGACCTGCCGCTGTACTGGGGGAACCGCAACTGGCACCCCTACCTGGCCGACACCGTCGCGCGGATGGCCGCCGACGGCGTGCGGCACGCGATCGCGTTCGTCACCTCCGCCTACGGGTCCTACTCCGGCTGCCGGCAATACCTCGACGACATCGAAGCCGCCCGCGTCGCCCCCGGCGCCCCGCGCATCGACAAGATCCGCCATTTCTTCAACCACCCTGGTTTCATCGGCCCGGTGGCCGAGGCTGCGCGTGCGGCAATCGGCCAGCTGCCGGCAGGCGTAGGGGAAGAAGCGTGGCTTGTCTTCACGGCGCACAGCGTGCCCGAGACCATGGCGGCGGCCAGCGGGGCCACCGGCGGCCTGTACCCGGCGCAACTGGCGGAGGCGGCGCGGCTGGTCGCCGCGCGGCTGGCCGAGGACGAGGGGCACGAGCGGCACTGGCGGCTGGCCTACCAGAGCCGCAGCGGGCCGCCGTCGGTGCCGTGGCTCGGCCCGGACATCGGTGACCAGCTCACCGAGCTGGCCGCGGGGGGCGCCCCGGCCGTGGTGGTGATCCCGGTCGGCTTCGTCTCCGACCACATCGAGGTGCTGTTCGACCTGGACATCGAGGCGGCACAACTGGCCCGCGACCTCGGCCTGCCGATGGCCCGGGCCGCCACCCCCGGTACCCATCCACGGTTCGTCGCGATGATCTCGGAACTGGTGTCCGAGCGGCGCGGCCGGCCGGCGCAGCCGCCCGCGCTCGGCTCGATGCCGGCTGGCCCTGATTTCTGCCCAAACGATTGCTGCCGGGTGCCCGCCGCCCGCCCCGAAACCGGGGCCGTCCGGTGACCGGGCCGGATCCCGGGGAACTGCTCGCCCTGGCGGTGGATGCGGCTGGGGCGGCGGCGCGGATGCTGGCCACAGGGCGGCCGGCCGGGCCCGCGGGCCGGCCGGAGGTCGCGGGCACCAAGTCGAGCCCCACCGACGTGGTCACCGAGATGGACCGGGCGGCGGAGGAACTGATCAGGGCCCGGCTGCTGGCCGCGCGGCCGGGTGACGCGATCCTCGGCGAGGAGGGCGGGGAGGCGGCCGGCGCCGCGGGCCGGGGTGCGCGGCGGGTGCGCTGGGTCGTGGACCCGCTGGACGGCACGGTGAACTACCTGTACGGGCTGGCCGACTGGTCGGTCAGCATCGCGGCCGAGGTGGACGGCACGGTGGTGGCCGGGGTGGTGACCGCGCCGGCCCACGGCGAGGTGTTCACCGCCACGCTCGGCGGGGGCGCCTGGCTGCACACGGGGAACGGCCCGCCGGTCGCGCTGCGCTGCAACACCGGCGTACCCCTGGACCGGGCGCTGGTGTCCACCGGGTTCGGTTACGCGGTGCCGCGGCGGGTGGTGCAGGGCCAGGTGGTCGGCGCCGTGCTGCCCCGGGTGCGGGACATCCGGCGCGGCGGCTCGTGTGCGGTGGACCTGTGCTCGCTGGCGGCCGGCCGCGTGGACGCCTATTACGAGCGCGGGGTGAACTACTGGGACTGGGCCGCAGGCGGGCTGGTCGCTACCGAGTCCGGCGCGGTGCTGGGCGGGCTGGCCGGCCGCCCGGCCAGCAGCAGCATGACCATTGCGGCGGAGCCGGGGCTGTTCGGCCAGCTCGCCGGCCTGCTCACCAGCCTGGACGCGGAGCGGGACGGCTAATTCAGCTCCGGGTCAGGGTGCCGGCCGGGTTGCCGCCACCGGGCCGCAGGAACGTGAACGTCATTCTGTTCCCGTGCGGCGCCAGCCGGACCACCCCGCCGACGCAGTTGCTCCGCCCGGAGGTGATGGCCAGGCGGAACGTCAGCACAGAATGCGTGGTGGCGGCGAGGGCGAGCTGGCCGGTGCAGCCGAGCTGCGGGTAGGCGAGGGTGCCGTGCCTCCGCCCGCCGGGCAGGGCCAGCCGCACGGATACGCTGAGCGACGGGTTGGTCTGGTGGATGGTGCCCGACCAGGTGCCGCTGACCTGCCGGGGAATCGGCAGGTCAGCGCGGGGGAGCGAGCGCCCGGGCTGTGGCGCCGGGGCGTTGGCGGGATGCCGCCCGGCGATGAAGAACACCGCGGCGGCGATCGCCACCACGCAGGCAGCGAACGCGGTGACCCAGAGCACCGGGCCGGCCCGGCCCCGCCGGGCCGGGCGCTGGTCCCCCGGGGCCGGGGTGACCGGTGCCGGGGCGCGGGAGGCGGCCCCCTGGCTGTGGCGGGCGCCCGCGGCCAGCAGCCCGCCGGACAGGTCGGCCCCGGCCAGCAGTCCGGTCAGCAGGGCACGGGCTTGCGGGCGGGCCAGCGGTTCGGGGCTGAAGCAGTCGGCCACCGCCGGGCGCAAGTCGTCCGGGAGGGCGTCCAGGTCCGCCTCGCTGGCCGGCGGCCGCCCGGTGGCCGCGAACGTCACCACCCGGGCCCAGGCGAGGATGTCGGCGGCCGGGGTCGCGGTGCCGTAGGGCGGAGTGGTGCTGAAATGCACCACCCGGGGGCCGTCCCGGCCCAGCACCACCCGGTCCGGCGCGAACCCCCCGTGCACCAGCCCGGCCCGGTGGATCGAGGCGATCCCGGTGGCGCAGCCGGCGGCCAGCGGCCGGAGCACCGCGGGGGGCAGCGGTCCCCAGGTGCGCACCACCTCGGCCAGCGTCGGGCCGTCGACGAACTCGGTGATCAGGTAGGGCCGGTTGGCTTCGACGCCGGCGTCGAGGATGCGGGCCACGCAGTACGGGGGAATGTTGCGGGCCGCCCTGGCCTCCGCGACGAACCGGTCCGTGGCCGCCGCGTCGTCCGCCGCGCCCGGGAAGGCGGCCAGTACCGCCAGGCCGTCCACCCGCTGGGCCAGGAAGACGTCCGCCCCGGCGAAGTCGTCCACGCGGCCGGTGAGCCGGTAGCGGCCGACCCGGCGGGGGTCTCCGGGTAGCAGCGGAGTGACGGTGGGCATACTGCGTCTTCCCGTAATGCGGGTGTTTGTGTGGTTAGCGGTTTGTACCCTACGCACTCGGCGGGCTTCAACGCCTGCCATCAGGGGAAGTTGATGATCGGGCGGACGGCCGGGTGTCGTTCCCGGCTGTGGGCTGCTGGTCTCCCGGGCCCTCGGGCGCAACACGGTTCGCCGGGACCGCCGCCTACGTGTGCCCGGTCGCGCGACGTGACAGAATTCCCCGCCTGAATCGGGCACAACCGCGGGGCGTCAAGCGTTACACGCAAGGCGCATAACGATGGAGGGGGTGTAGGACCCACATGGCAACGGATTACGACAGCCCGCGCAAGACCGACGATGAGCTGACCGAAGACAGCCTTCAGGAACTCCAAGCCCGCCGGCTTGACAAGTCGTCGTCCACGATCGACATCGATCCTGACGACGTTGCCGAGTCGCTGGAGCTGCCAGGTGCCGACCTGTCCAACGAGGAACTGTCCTTCCGGGTGATTCCTCGCCAGGCAGACGAGTTCACCTGTTCGCGTTGTTTCCTTGTGCACCACCGCAGTCAGCTCGCCGATGACCGGGACGGTCAGCCGATCTGCCGGGAGTGTGCGGCCTGAGGCTGCACACGCTGGAACTTGTGGCCAGCGGCGCCGCGAACCGCCGGGCGTGCCAGTGATGGCCGCCAGGCGGTGAGGGCTGCCCGCAGCGTGGCTGCGGCGTGCGCACTGGCCGTACTGGTATTGGCAGGTTGCACCAGCGCGTCCCACACACAGGCGCGGCCTTCGGCCCCCTCCGCCCGCCCGGTGCCCAGCCCCTCTCCCTCCGCCCGCCCAGTCCCGCCCCCCGCAGCCCCGGCTCACACGCTCCTCGTCATGCTGGAGAACCACTCCTACTCTCAAGTGATCGGCCAGCACTCGGACCCCTTCCTGAACCAGCTGGCCCACGAGGGCGCATTGTTCACCCATTCCCATGCGGTCACGCACCCCAGCGAGCCGAACTACCTGGCCCTGTTCTCCGGCAGCACCCAGGGCATTTCCGGGGACGACTGCCCGCTGCGATTCACCGGGCCCAGCCTCGCCTCCGAACTGCTCGCCGCGGGCTACACCTTCGCCGGCTATGCCGAGGGCCTGCCCTCGGTGGGCTCGAACACCTGCTCGGCCGGGGACTACGCGCGCAAGCACGCGCCGTGGACCGACTTCACCACGGTCCCGCCGTCGGTGAGCAAGCCGTTCACGGCCTTCCCGGCTAAGAACTTCGCCGCGCTGCCCACGGTCTCGTTCGTGATCCCCGACCTGTGCCACGACATGCATGACTGCCCGGTGAGCACCGGGGACGCGTGGCTCCGGGCACACATCGGCCCGTACGCGGCCTGGGCGCTGACCCACCGGAGCCTGCTGATCGTGGACTTCGACGAGAATGACGGCAGCCCGGGCAATATGATCACGACGATCTTCTACGGAGGGACGGTCAGGCCCGGCCGTTACGGCGAGCCGATCACGCACTACAGCGTGCTTCGCACCATCGAGAACCTGTACGGTCTGCGCCCGCTCGGCCAGGCCGCCAACGTGAAGCCCATTACAAACGTGTGGAGATCCTAGCCCAGGTAGGCGTCTGCGATCGCGGTGAGCCGGGCGTGCGCGCCGTGCATCGGGCCGGCCGCCGGCAGATAGTTCTTGGCGATCTTGGCCACGCTGGTGTAGTTCGGGTCGCAGACGTTGGCCAGCGGCGACTCGACGGCCTGGGTGATGAGCTGATAGGCGTCCAGCGGATCGAGCCCGTAGTCGGCCACCAGCCACTGCACCAGGTCGAGCTGGGCGATGCGGAACGCGTCCTCCAGCGGCCGGGCCGAGCCTGCCGACATGATGTGCGTGGCCGACTCCAGCCGCGGCCACGCACACGGCCTGCCCTTGACCAGGTCCACCGCGAGGACGGTGTTCATCGCGGTCTCCACCGCCACTCCGCAGGTCTCGCCCTCGCCCTGCCGCGCGTGGCCGTCGCCGAGGGAGAACAGCGCGCCTTCCACGTTCACGCCGAGGTAGCAGGTCACCCCGGCGCGCATCTCCGGGGTGTCCATGTTGCCGCCGAACGCGTCCGGCACCAGGGCGCTGCGCACCTCCAGGTTGGCGGGCGCCACTCCCACGGTGCCGTGCATCGGGTTCAGCGGCAGGTCCACCGCGAAGTCGCCGTGCCGGGCGGTGAACCGGCAGGTGCCCGCGGCGCGGTCGAACTGCCACAGCCAGATCAGCTCCGGCAGCGGGTCATGCAACAGGGCGGTGGCGTGGGTGGCGGTGAGGGCACCGAAGAACGGGACCGTGGTGGACGCCCCCCAGTCCCGGGCGGGCTCGATCGAGATGAAGTGCACGGCGATGGTGTCGCCGGGCTCGGCGCCCTCGATGTAGAACGGGCCGGTCTGCGGGTTCAGGTACGGGAACTCGCACACCTGCGACACCAGGTCGGTCTCGCTGCGCACCTTGCCGGCGAAGCAGTCCTCGGTGAACACCTCGAGGATGGCGGGCGGCCGGATCCGGGCGACCGGTGCCGCGCCGCCGAACGTCCAGGCGTACTGGCTGGGGTCCGGCCGGAACTTGATGACCTCCGGTTCGGTCACTTGTATTCCTCCAGGAGATCCAGGTGCATGAGGCCGCCCTCGACGACCCGCCGCGGTCGTGTTGTCGCCACAGCCGCCTCCTTGGGACGGTCCCAACCGATCACTGCGGGGATGTTCTCATGGCAAGGCGGGGCCGGGCCAGACCCGGCCGGGGACGCAGTGCTGGCCCGGGGGAGCGACCCTCGGGCCCCCCGATGACCTGGCGGCCGTTATGGCTGGTCAGAGGGCCACGGAGGCTAGCGGCTGTGCTGGCCGTTGGTGCTGAACCCCTGCCGCCCGGGCAGTGAGACCTCGGCGGTGACGTCCGCGGCCAGCCGTACCCGGTCGCCGTCGGTGATGCGCACCTCGGTGCCCGGCAGCACCCGGTCCCCGTTGACGAAGGTGCCGTTGGTGGAGTATTCGTCGCGGATCGTCGCCTGGCCGGCGTCGGTCACCGTGATCGTGGCGTGCCGCCTGGACACGTTCTCGTAGTTGGCGAACGCCGCGGCCACCAGGGACTCGCCGGGGTCCCGGCCGAGCACCAGCGAGGTGCCGGCGGGCACGTCCACGTTGCCGGCCGGGAACGACAGCCGCAGGACCACCGGTGAGATCGGCCCGGTGGCCGGTGTGGCGCCGGGCTGGCCCGCCGCCGGGCCGCCGTCCTGGCGCAGGTATTCCTGCATCACCGTGGGCGGCGAGGTCTCCTCCTCCGCCGGGCCGCGCCGGGGCAGGTTCGTGCCGCAGGTGAAGCAGATCAGATCGTCGTGGCTGACGGTGGCGGCGCAGCCAGGACAGGTCAGTGTCGCCATGGAGTACTCCCGCGGGGGGAAGATGGTCGGGCGTCCACCTGAGCGTAACGCGGCGGGCGGCGCGACAGTGCCCAGCCGCTCCCGCCAAGTACGATCACAGGCACACCGGCCAGGTGCCGGGGCGGCTCCTACCGGAGCGCCCCGCGGCTGGTGGGCTCGCAGAGACCCTGCAAGGAGACCGCCATGATCGGCTACCAGCTCACCGACGAGCACGAGCAACTGCGCGCGACCGTCGCGGAGTTCGCCCGCGAGGTCGTGGCGCCGGTGATCGGCGACTATTACGAGAGGTGCGAGTTCCCTTACGACATCGTCGCCCGGATGGGCAAGCTCGGCCTGTTCGGGCTGCCGTTCCCCGAGGAGTACGGCGGAATGGGCGGTGACCTGTTCGCCCTCTGCCTGGCCCTGGAGGAACTGGCCAGGGTCGACTCCTCGGTGGCGATCACGCTGGAGGCGGCAGTGGCGCTCGGCGCCATGCCGCTGTACCGGTTCGGCAGCGAGGAGCAGCGCCGCCGCTGGCTCCCGGACCTGTGCGCGGGGGAGCGGCTGGCCGCGTTCGGGCTGACCGAGCCCGGCGGCGGGTCGGACATACCCGGCGGCATGCGGACCACCGCCCGGCTGGAGGGCGGAGAGTGGGTCATCGACGGGTCCAAGGCGTTCATCACCAACGCCGGCACCTCGATCACCTCGCTGGTGACCGTCCTCGCCCGCACCGGGGGCGAGGACGGCGCGGGGCACCGGGAGATCTCCGCCATCATCGTGCCCGCCGGGACCGGGGGCTTCACCGTCGGCGGCAAGTACTCCAAGGTCGGCTGGTCCGCCTCGGACACCAGGGAACTGGCCTTCGACGGCTGCCGGGTTCCCGCCGCGAGCCTGCTCGGCGAGCGGGGCCGCGGGTACGCCCAGTTCCTGCAGATCCTCGACGAGGGGCGGGTGGCCATCGCGGCGCTGGCCACCGGGCTGGCCGCCGGTTGCGTGGCGGAATGCCTGCGTCACGTCGCGGACCGCGAGGCGTTCGGCCACCATCTGGGGCACTTCCAGGCGATCCAGTTCAAGCTGGCCGACATGGAGGCGCGGGCGCACTCGGCGCGGCTGGCCTGGTATGACGCGGCCGCCCGGCAGTCGGCCGGCGAGCCGGCCAAGAAGCAGGCGGCGATCGCCAAGCTGATCGCCTCCAACGCGGCCATGGACAACGCGCGGGACGCCACCCAGATCTTCGGCGGCTACGGCTACATGAACGAGTACCCGGTGGCCCGGTTCTACCGCGACGCCAAGGTGCTGGAGATCGGCGAGGGCACCTCGGAGGTGCAGCGGATGATCATTGCGCGCGAGCTTGGCCTCAACGCGATCCGCTGACCGGTCACCTCGCCACGATGGACGACACGTTGAAGGTCGATGGCAGCGAGCCGAAGCCGAACATCAGGTTGACCACGCGCTGCAGGTTCTGCGCCGACAGCGTGGTGGGGTAGGTGCCGAGGGTGACCATGGCTGCCGCCTGCGGCTTCAGGCCCGCGCTCTTGGTCAGGGCGGCCTGCAGCGGTGCCGCCATGCTCGCCTGCCCTTGCGCTTTCTCCAGTGCGGCGCGGAAGGCGGCCACCACGGCGGCGTGCCTGCCGGCATAGGACTTGGTGGTGAAGTAGCCGTCCAGCGGCAGGTTCGCGGTCGCCCCGGTGCACGCGTCGAGGACCGGCACCGCGCCGAGCTGGCTCTCCGCCTCGTAGATGACCGGCTCGGTCGCCAGGATCGCGGCCACGCGGCCGGTTTTCAGCGCGCCGATCAGGCTGCTGGCCGGCATCGGGTTCCAGTTGACCTTGCCGACCTGCACGTTTTCACTGGAAAGCACTGACCACGCGGCCACAGTGTCGATGCTGTAAGGCTGGGACTGGTTGTCCTTGCTGGTGGTCGGAACTCCCTGGGACGCGGCCGTGCCGATCGTCTTGCCCTGCAGGTCCGAGGGCTGCACTATGTGCGAGCCGGGCAGGGTCAGCACCTCCATCACGTTCGGCCCCGCGTCGTAGCCATCCGCGAGGGCGAGCAGATGCAGCGCGTGCTGGTGCTCCTGGGCGTAGAACATGGCCGCGTAGTCGCCGAAGGCGACATCGGCGGTGCCCCTGCCGAGCGCCGCCACCTCTTGTGGCACCGAGGTGCCGGAAACGACGTGAACGGTCAGCCCGGCCCGGCTGAACAGGCCGTCCCTGATGCCAATGTAAAGAGGCGCGTCGGCCACTCCGGGGGCCGCCGCGACGGTCACTGTGCCGGACGCGGTGGGGCCGGCTGCCGCCGACGAGGAGAATCCGGGAACATGGCATCCGGCCAGCGCGATAAGGCCGGCCGCGGCGGCGGCCACGCCCGCTGCGCGGCGTCCCGGGCGCCCCGCCCGGCCGCCCCATCGCGTCCGGTCCGGGGCTGAGACAAGCCTCATGACTCTCCTCGGCGGGCAGATAAGGACAGTGACGGACACTTCGGAATACGGGCCGTAGCGCCAGAGAGTACCCTACTTGCAGCGAGTGCTCGGCAAACTTCCGTTACGTCAAGGTCATCATGTGATGTGCGAATTGCCGTCCGATAGCCGTTTTGGCGGTTAGGGTTAGCCCCTAGTCGCCCTGTGAGCCGAGTCCGCCCAAACTTCGCCACGGAAGGGGTCAGCTATGTCGGTTCTGCCGTCGGCCCCGCCGTCAGCGGGCCGGCCATGGCATCCAGCTGAGAGGTCATGACGCGTGCGGTCCCGTACCAGTAACATCGCTCCCCCCGGCCCCGTGGCCGCAGGTGACCAGGCGGGGAACGGCTCGGCGTTCGGCCGGGACCGGGCGGAGGCCCCCGGCGAGGGTCTCGGCAGGCCCGACGGGAAGGCCGATGGCAACGGCGCCGGGCATCCCGGGGTACCCGAGGCCCGGCCCGCCGCCAGGCGGGCGCTGAAGAACTGGCGGGTGCGCTCGCGGCTGCTGCTGCTGATCACCATCCCGACCCTCACCGCCGTCGCGCTCGGCGGT
>Ga0209166_10000754_pt1 | contig 31381 bp, 27 predicted proteins | sample Coa_R1_3_FD_187151 | JGI IMG/M metagenome (GOLD analysis project Ga0209166, IMG submission 187151) | Surface soil microbial communities from Centralia Pennsylvania, which are recovering from an underground coalmine fire - Coalmine... | ecosystem: Environmental > Terrestrial > Soil >...
CGTTTCGTGTGACCAATAAGTCACTGTTCGCCGTGAAACGCGCGGCGAGCAATCCGGGCCCCGGGCCGGTTTCACGCCAACCTGGCTACACTCCTGCGGTGACGCCTGAGATTCGGAGTATTGTGCCGGACGAGCTGCTGGACTGGGTGGAGACGCTGCACGTCGTCTTCCATGCCGACGAGCCAGCGGCCGAGGAGGCGGCGTATCGGCGCGACGTGCTCGACCAGGACCTGGGCCGCACCCTCGCGGCCGTCGATACGGAGCGCGGCGCGCACCGAGTGGCGGGCACCCTGTTCAGCTATCCGGCCGAGCTGACCCTGCCGGGCGGCACGTGCTTGATCGCCGATGCCGTCACGGCCATCACGGTGCTGCCCACCCACCGGCGCCGCGGCCTGCTCACGCGCCTGCTCGGCACCGATCTGCGAGCCGCCCGCGAGCGCGGCGAGCCCGCCGCCATTCTCATCGCCGCCGAGTACCCGATCTACGGCCGCTTCGGCTTCGGGCCGGCGACCGAGCAGGCCACCTATACCGTCGCCACCGCCGTGGCCGAGTTTCGCCGTTCGCCGGACGGCGCGGTTGACTTCTTGCCGCCGGCCGAGATGCGCGAGGTCGCGCCCCGGATCTTCGACCAGTTTCGCCGCCGCCGCCCGGGTCAGATCGATCGGCAACTGGCGCGCTGGGATACGCGGCTCGGCCTGCGCGAGTCGCCGTGGGGCAGGCCGGACCACCCCCTGCGGTGCGCGGTCTTCACCGATCCGCAGCGGGACATCCAGGGCTACCTGCTCTATCGCGTCGACGGGACGTGGGATCGCCGCCTACCGACCGGCAAGCTCGAGGTGGTCGAGCTCATGGCGCTCACCCCGGACGCCTATCTGGGGCTGTGGCGCTACTGCTGCGAGGTCGACCTCGTCGCTGAGGTCACCGCGGGCATGCGCTGCATCGACGAGCCGTTGCCCTGGCTGCTCCATAACCCGCGCGCCGCGCTGCCACGAACGCAGCGGGCCGACCTGCTGTGGTTGCGTCCGCTCGACGTCCCGGCCACGCTGGCCGCCAGGCGGTACGCGTCGGCGGGCCGGCTCGTGATCGAAGTCAGCGATCCGCTGAACCTGTGCGCCGGGCGCTTCGTCATTGAAGGCAGCCCGGACGGCGCGACCTGTCGCCCGACGGATGCGTCGGCGGACCTGCGGATGGGCATCGCCGCGCTGGGCTCGCTGGTCCTGGGCGGCGCCAACCTGCACGTCATGGCCGAGGCAGGCGCGATCGACGAGCAGCGCCCCGGCGCCCTCGCCGCGGCCGACGCGCTGTTCCACTGGCCGGTGACCCCGTGGTGCAGCACGTTCTTCTGATAACGGTCGTGACACCGCGCGAACTTCGACGGGCAGGCCGGTGCGCTGGTATACTGCCGCGAGTTTCGCCCCTATGCCTGCCGTTTCGCCAGAGCCGGGTAAGCGGCCAGGCTGCTGATCAGATCTCGCCAGGCCTTCTGGGCCGGCGCTACCAAGGACCGATTCGCCCGTGCCCAAGCGTACCTACCAGCCGAAGCGCATCCCGCGCAAACGGGAGCACGGCTTCATGAAACGCATGTTCTCCGCCGCCGGCCGTGCCGTCCTCAAACGTCGCCGTCTGCGCGGGCGCAAGCGCCTGACCGTCGTCTAGCGGGCGCCGCGTGGGCAGCGCCAGCGTGACGCAGTGTGAAGCGCAACCAGCGGCTGCGGACGTCCGCCGAATTTCGCCACGCCCGCGAACACGCCCCGCGCGGCTGGCCGCATCCACTCCTGGTGCTGTACGTCGTCCCGAATGAGCTCGGCCGCGTACGTGTCGGGATCACGGTGAGCAGTCGGGTGGGCAACGCGGTGGTGCGCAACCGCGTACGGCGGCGCCTGCGGGCAGCGGTCCAGGCCCGCCTGGAGCGCCTGACGCCGGGCGTCGACCTGCTGCTGGTGGCCAGGCCCGCCAGTGCGCGCGCATCCTGGGGCGAGCTTTCGGTTGCCCTGGACGCGGTGTGTGCCCGAGCGGGTGCAACCCGCGCCATGCCTCTGGACGTCCAAGCAGGCACACAGAGTGCTTAGGTCGCAGGCGGCATCCCAGATAACGCTGCTCCCGCGGTTTGTGCTGCTCGGGGCGATTCGCGTGTACCAGAACACAGTCGGGCCAGCGCTGCCGCGGGCGTGTCGGTTCGAGCCGACCTGCTCGCGGTACGCCTATGCGGCGATCCAGCGGCACGGCGCGCTGAGCGGCTCGTGGCTGGCGATCAAGCGTCTGGCGCGGTGCCAGCCGTTCGGTGGTAGTGGTTACGACCCGGTGCCATAGGATGCGCGATACTCCTGAGCAGCCAAGCCGCCTGATGCCCCCTGGAGCCCCCGTTGAACTTTAATCTCCTCCTGCCCTTCTGGAACCAACTCATCGTCCACCCGCTGATGCACGCGCTGGAGCTGGTGGCGACGCCGTTCCTGGGCATTGTCCCGGTCGGTGTCGCGGGTGGCCTGGCGATCATTCTGTTCACGATCCTGTTGCGCTTGCTGCTGGTCCCGCTGTCGCTGGTGCAGATCCGCTCGCAGCGACACCAGATGGCCATTCAGCCCGAGCTGAAGGCGCTCCAGAAGAAGTTCAAGGGCGACCGCGAGGGGATGGCGCGGGCGCAGATGCAGCTCTACAAGGAGCGCGGGATCAACCCCGCGGCGGGCTGCGTGCCGCTGCTGATCCAGATGCCGATTCTGTTCGGGATGTACGCGGCGATGTCGCAGCTGGCGACGCAGGGGCTCACCCTCGACCAGCCGACGGTCGCCCAGATCTCACCTGGCCAGGTGGTGTATGCCGCGGAGCGGAACCAGGACCCATTACCGTACAACCAGTTCGTACTGGTCCAGCTGCCGATCGTGGCGCACGGCAGCGACCCGATCACGGTCAGCGTCCAGAAGGATCAGTCGTCGGTCATCTCCAAGGACAACGTCGAACTGCCGCTGACCGCGCCCAGTCGGGACCTGGTCCTGACGCCTGGCCAGGTTCCGCCGGACGCGAACGCCAACCCGCCCAATTCCCAGACCGGCACCGCCAGCATCTTCCTGCGCAGCGGGCGGCCCGACCAGGACGGGATCACCATGGATCGCGACATCCCAGTGCCCACGGACGGCTCGACGTACTACGTCGAAGTGTGGGTGAACGTCGCCGGGACGAACGCGAAAAGCGCCAGAGCCGTGGTCACGTACGACTCAAACCAGCTTGAAGTGACGCAGACCATCACCCCGAAGATCGTGTCGACCGATCTGGCGTTCAAGAGCCCGTTCTTCTGGCTGCCGAGTCTCGGCCAGCCGGACACGGTGCATCTGCCCATCCCCGGCCTGACGTTCGCGATCCCGGGCCTGCTGCTGATCATCATGACGATTACCTCGTTCGTCAGTCAGCGCATGACGACGATGCCAACCGAAGACCCCCAACAACAGGCGATGATGCGCTCGATGGCATTCATGCCGCTGATGTACCTGTTCTTTTTCGTGGGTACGCCAGCGGGCCTGGTGCTGTACTGGCTGACGAGCAACGTCTTCAGCGCGTTCCAGCAATATTTCACGGTCGGGCTTGGCCTGCTCGGTGGCGACATCAAGAAGTACACCGGCCGCGACCTGCAGCCGCGCTGGGCGACCCTGCCCGGGTCGGCCTCGAGCGTGCCCATCGCCGCCCTGACCGAGGACTCCGGCAATGGTCGGGTCGAGACGAACACCAATCACAAACCAGTCAGAACACCTGGCTCGGGTTCGGGTGCAACCGGCGCAGCGCGTCGGCCGCGGCCTGGCCAGAGTAAGGGGAGGAAACGTGGCAAGCGTTGAGACGACCGGTCCCACCGTAGACGACGCAATCGACGCGGCGCTCGAGAAACTCGACCTGGACGAAGATCAGGTCGACCTCGAAATCCTGTCCGAAGGCGGCGACGATCAACCTGCGCGGGTGCGTGCCACGCCGCGCAGTGAAGTCAGCGATCAGCCCGGTGCTGAAGCTGAGCCAGTCGAAACCGCCGAGGTCGAATGGGACGAGGGCCTGGCGACGGCCGGTCGCGAGATCGTCGAGGACCTGCTGGACTACATGGGCTTCCCGGGCGATGTCGACGTCCTGGGCGCCGGCAAGGAAAACGGCACGCCCACCCTGACCATGGCCATCGTCGACGGCGATTCGATGGGCGCGCTGATCGGTCGGCGCGGCGAAACCCTGCAGGCCTTCCAGTTCATTACCCAACTGCTGGTCAATCGGCGCCTCGGGCACTGGACCCGCGTGCTGCTGGATATCGAAGGCTATCGTTCGCGCCGCGAGCGCTATCTCAAGGACACGGCGCTGCGCGCGGCCGAAAAAGCGATGCGGTATCGCGACGCGCAGGAGCTGGACCCGATGATCCCCAGCGAGCGACGCATCGTCCACCTCACCCTGGCCGATCACGAGTCCGTGACGACGCACTCGGTTGGCGAGGGGGATAACCGCCGGGTGATCGTCGAGGCCACGCCGCAGTACGTCGAAGCCCACGGCGGGCCGGCCGAGCGGTCCGAGCGGGCGCCGGCGCCGGGCGGTCGGGGCGGAGGATTCAGCCGCGGTGGCGGCCGCGGCGCCCCAGCGCGTGGCCGGGGCGGCTTCAGCAACGGCGGTGGCGGCGGCTATCGAAGATGAGCTGTCGGCTGTCAGCGGATGGCTGAAGGCGCGGACGACCGCGGCAGCACCAGCAACACCAGTAACGTCGACTATCTCCTTCTCGGCCACGTCACGGTCGATCGGCTCGACGAAAAGCGCGTCGTGCTGGGTGGGACGGCGACGTACGCGGCGCTCACGGCGCGCAACATGGGCGCGCGCGTCGGCGTACACACCAGCACGTCGTATGAGCCTGGCCTGATCGACACCCTCGGCCGCGTTCTGGTCGCCCGGATCCCGGCCGAGTACACCACCTGCTTCGTCAACGAGTACACCGCTGGCAAACGGCGCCAGACGATCGAGTCGGTCGCCGAGAAACTGACCTACGAGCAGATTCTGCCCGAGTGGCGCAACGCGCCGGTCGTCCATCTCGGCCCGCTCTGCCAGGAGATCGACGCGAGTCTGGTCGGGCGCTTTCCGCGGTCGCTGGTCGGCGTGACGCCCCAGGGCTGGATGCGCGGCTGGGGCGAGGACGGCGTCGTGCACGCGGTCGAGTGGGCTGAGGCCGACCGGGTGCTGGCCCGGGCCCACGCGGTGGTCATTTCGGAGGACGACGTGGCCGACGCCGCGGTGATCAAAGAGTGGGCCAGAAAAGCCCGCATGCTGGTCGTCACGCTCGGCGACCGGGGCTGCGACGTGTACCGCCAGGCCGAAGCCGCGCCGTTCCACTCGCCCGCCTTCAAGTCGGCCACCGAGGTCGACCCGACCGGCGCGGGCGACGTCTTCGCCGCGGCATTCCTGTGGCACCTGCACAAGAGTGGTGGCGATTGGCGCGTCGCCGCCGATTGGGCCAACTGCGTTGCCTCGTTCGTCGTGGAACGCCGCGGCGTCAGCGGCGTGCCCAAGCTTGCCGAAGTCGAAAAGCGCTGGCGAAGCGGTACCCGCGTCGGAGTTCGCGTCGGTGCCTCGTGAGCGTCATTGCGGTTGCTAACCAGAAGGGCGGCGTCGGGAAGACGACCACGGCGGTCAACCTGGGCGCGTATCTGGCGCTCGGGCTGCGGGTGCTGCTGGTCGACCTGGATCCGCAGGCTAACGCCACCAGCTCGCTCGGGATCGATCCGCGCGAGGTCGGGCTGTCGACGTACGAGGCGTTGATCGGGGAGGCCGCACTGGACGAGGCGATCATTCCCAGCGGCCGCGAGCAGCTCGATCTCGCGCCGGCCAGTCGGGCGCTCGCGGGGGCGCAGGTCGAGCTGGTCGAGCTGCCGGATCGAGAGCGGCGGCTGCGCACTGCGCTGACCCCGGTGCGCGACCGCTACGACGTGGTACTCGTCGACTGTCCGCCGTCGCTGGGCATTCTGACGCTGAATGCGCTCGTCGCGGCCGACCTGCTGCTGGCGCCGGTGCAGTGCGAGTACCTGGCCCTCGAGGGTGTCGGCCAGATGATGGAGACGCTCGAGCTCGTTCGCGCTACCCTGAACCCGCGACTCGAGCTGCTGGGGATGCTCATGACGATGTATGACCCGCGCACCCGGCTGTCGTCGCAGGTGGTGGAAGAGGTGCGACGGCATTTTCCGAAGCACACGTTTGAGACGGTCATTCCGCGCAGCGTCCGCCTGAGCGAGGCGCCGAGCTTCGGCAAGCCTGTCCTCGAATACGAACCCACCTCGCGCGGCGCCGGCGCGTACGCCGACCTGGCGCAGGAGTTGATCCGGCGCGGGTTGCTGCGGTGAGTCGGTCGAGTGAGCGCGGCCTGGGCCGCGGGCTGGATGCGCTGATCCCGCGCGCTACGGTCGGCTTGCGTGAGGTCCCCGTCGGCGACATCCGCCCCAATCCATGGCAGCCACGCACCCACTTCGACGAGCAGGACCTGCAAGAGTTGGCCCAATCGATCCGCGAGCACGGCGTTTTGCAGCCCGTCCTGGTCAGTCAGCAGCCGGATGGGTCGTTCCAGTTGATCACGGGCGAACGGCGCTGGCGCGCCGTCCAACTCGCCGGCATGCCGACGGTGCCGGCCATGGTCAAGGAGGCGACCCCACAGGCCAGCCTGGAGATGGCGCTGGTCGAAAACATCCAGCGCCGCGACCTCAACCCGCTCGAAGAGGCGCACGCCTATCGGCAGTTGCTCGACGAGCATGGCCTCACCCAGGAGCGGCTCGCGCAGCGCATCGGCAAGAGTCGCGTCGCGGTGACCAACACGTTGCGGCTGCTGCACCTGCCCGAGGACGTGCGACAGGCCCTGGCCGACGGGTCCATCACCGAGGGCCACGCCCGCGCGATCCTGATGTGCACGGGCGACGCGCCGCGTCTGCGGCTGCTCGCCCGGGTGGTCGAGCAGCACCTGAGTGTCCGAGAGACCGAAGCGCTGGCGCGAGAGATGAACGCCAGTCGTCCAAGCCCGGCCGAGGCGGCGGCGCCCGACCCGGACGTGGAGCGACTCGAGAACGCCTTCCGCCAGGCGCTCGGCACGCGCGTGCGCTTGTTGCGCGGACGTCACGGCGGGCGGTTGGTGATTCATTTTTTCTCGGACGAAGAGTTGCAGGGGCTGTACGAGGCGATTGTTCGAGAGTAATCCGCCTGCAATGCGTAAACTCTGAGTGGACCACATGCCTTCTGGGCAACGCGCGTCGTGCAGCATTTCGGCGGTGCTCCCGGCCTTCAACGAGGAGGCCATCATCGAGCGCACCGTCCGCCACGTCGCCGACGTGCTGCGGGCTCAGGCGAGCGACTTCGAGATCATCGTGAGCAATGACGGCTCGCGCGACAACACCGGCGGCGTCCTGGCCGACCTGCAGGCGATCGACCCCAGTCTGCATCTGCGCATCGTCACTCACGAACGTAATCGCGGGTATGGCGCGGCGCTCGCGAGCGGCTTCGACGCCGCCCACAAGGACCTGGTCTTCCTGACCGACGGCGACAAGCAGTTCGACGTTACCGAGCTGAAGGACTTCCTGCCGGCGATGGACGGCCAGACCGACCTGGTCATTGGCTGGCGACGCCATCGGGCCGACCCGCCCATGCGCAAGCTCAACGCGCTCGGCTGGAAGCTGCTGGTGAACCTGCTGTTCGGTTACACCGCCCGCGACGTCGACTGCGCGTTCAAGCTCTTTCGACGCCGCGTCTGGGAAAGCATGACGGTCCAATCCCGCGGCGCCACGTTCTCGGCGGAGTTCCTGATCAAGGCGCGGCGACTGGGGTTCCACGTGAAAGAACTCCCCGTGAGCCACTTTCCGCGCACCGCGGGCAGTCCGACGGGCGCGCGGCCCGACGTCATCGTGCGCGCGTTCGCCGAGTTGTTCAGCCTGTGGCGCAACCTGAACCGCGACATCCGCGCCGACCCGCGCGTGCGGAAGAAGCACGGCCTGCTCCACGATTAGAGGCGTGCTGCCGCCGGACGATCCACTCGCGGGTTATCGGTCTGACCTCCCGGCGCTCCCGAAAGAGTACACGCCGCCCGGGTATCAACCTGGCTGGCAGCTCGTCGAACGTCTGCAAGGGGTCGGCGTCATCCTGCTCGGACTCGTCGGCCTGTTTGTCGTGTACGGGACCTACACCGGCCTGCTGCCCTCGGGGTTACCGCCACCCCCGCAGCCACGCGGCGTGCTGGTGCAGCTGCCGGTCTTGAACGCGGCGGCGTGCTTCATGCCGCTGCTGGCCATTGGCTCGGTGGGCCTGATCGTGGTCGGCTTTCGGCGTGTGCTCGACCCATGAGAGTGCTAAACTCCCGGCCCGGTCATGCCCCGTCCCATCTGGAAAGGCGCCATTACTTTCGGGATGATCTCCATCCCCGTCAAGCTCTTCGGGGCCACCGAAAGTAAGGACCTCGCCTTCAACAACCTCCACAAAGAATGTAAGAGCCGGCTCAAGCAGAAGCGCTGGTGCCCAGTCGACGATCGAGAAGTCTTCCTGGACGAAGTCGTCAAGGCGTACGAATACAGCAAGGACTCCTACGTCGAGATCCTCGACGAAGATCTGGAAAGCCTGCCGGTCCCGAGCAAGCACACGATCGAGTTGACGTCGTTCGTCAACCAGTCGGAGATCGATCCGGTCTACTTCGAACGAACCTACTACCTGGAGCCCGAACAGATCGGCGCGAAGCCGTATGCGCTGCTGGTGCGGGCGCTGAAGAGCAAGCAGGTCTCGGGAGTTGCCAAGATTGCGCTGCGTAACAAAGAGAGCCTGTGCGTCCTGCGCGCCAGCGACACCAACATGCTGATGCTCGAGACCCTGTACTACCCGGATGAGATCCGCGTCGCAGACATCCAGCCCGAGCCCGACGTGCTGGTTTCGCCCGCCGAATTGAATATGGCGCTTAGCCTGGTGGAAATGCTTCAGGAGGAGTTCGATCCGAAGAAGTACCAGGATGAGTACCGCGCGGCCTTGCTGGACTTGATCGAGGCCAAGCGCAATGGCACCGAGATCGTCGCCACGCCCGAGGCGCCGCTGCCGAAGACGGTCGATCTCATGGCGGCGCTCAAAGCCAGTCTCGAGGCGGCGCAAAAGGGCAAAGCCGCGGCGGCACCAGAAGTGCCGAAGAAGAGCCGAACGAAGGCCAGCGCCAAAGACGACGAGCCCCAGGCTACCGAAGAGCTCGCAGTCGCGTTCTAGGAGAGGCGCACAACGCCACTCGACGAATACCGCGCCAAGCGAGATTTCACCCGGACCGCTGAGCCCGCGCCGGCTGAGGTCTCGGCGCGGCCTGGTCCACTGACATTCGTCGTCCAGAAGCATGCGGCGAGGCGGTTGCACTACGACTTCCGTCTCGAAGTCGACGGCGTACTGAAGTCGTGGCCGATCCCCAACGGGCCGTCCTATACGCACGGCGAGAAACGTCTGGCGGTCATGACCGAGGACCACCCACTCGACTACGCCACATTCGAAGGGGTCATCCCGAAGGGCGAGTATGGCGGGGGACAGGTGATCGTGTGGGATGCCGGCATCTATGCCCCCGAGGACAAACGTGGCCGGCCGTGCTTTGACCGTGAGGAGGCCCAGGCGCTGGTCCGCAAGGGCATTCAGCAGGGCAAGCTGACGGTCTTTCTACACGGTCGCAAGCTGCACGGCGGCTGGACACTGGTCCATACCCAGGCCAAGAACTGGCTCTTTCTGAAGAAAGACGATGGCACCGCCGACGAACATCACGACGTCCTGGTCGAGGACGCGTCGGTGCTTTCGGGCCTGACGATCGACGATCTCAAAGCCGGGCGCTTGCCGGATCCGGCGAGCAAGCAGTCGCTGCTGCTGGACCCGGCCGGGGTACCGGGCGCCCGCCGCGCACCACTGCCCAGGATGCTGTCGCCGATGTTGCCCTCGGTTGCCGAGCGGCCGTTTTCGAATCCCAACTGGCTGTTCGAGCCCAAACTCGACGGCTATCGGGTGATCGCCACGCTCGAAAACGGTGAGGTTCGCCTGGCGTCGCGGCGCGGTCTTGACTGCTCGGGCGAGTACCCGTGGCTGGTCGAAGCGCTCCGTCAACAGCCATATCGCGACACGATTTTTGACGGCGAGGTCGTGGCCCTCGACGATCAGGGACACCCATCGTTCCAGTTGCTCCAGAACCGGGGCGGCGAGCCCAAGCCACATCTGGTGTATTACGCGTTCGATCTGCTGTTTCGGGATGGCTACGACCTGCGCGGCGTCGCGCTCGAACAGCGCAAGGCACTGTTGGGGAGCAGCCTGTTTCCCGTCCCGGGCGATCGAGTGCGCCTGGTCGAGGCGTTCCCCGAGCACGGCACGACGGTGTACACCGCGGCGCTGGCCAACGGCATGGAGGGCGTCGTCGCCAAGCGGCGGGACAGTCGCTATGACGCGGGCAAGCGAACCGACGCGTGGCTCAAGATCAAGGGGACCAGGAGTGACGAATTCGTGGTCGGCGGCTACACCGTCGGCTCCGGCTCGCGGGCGAAAACGTTCGGCTCGCTGGCGCTGGGCTACTACAAGCCAGGGGCGACCAAACTGACCTACGTTGGTCACGCCGGCTCGGGCTTCGACGAGCGCACGCTGCAGGCGTTGCATCCACGCCTGGAGGCGTTGCGCACGGACGAGTCGCCATTTGACGGCGAGGTGCCCGGGTTCGGCCGGTGGCGTCGGCCGGGCAAGGTGGAGGGGCCGAGCATCTGGGTGCGGCCGGACCTGGTGGCCCAGATCAAGTACGCCGAGCGCACGACGGAGGGCATTCTGCGGGCGCCGGTGTTTCTGGGGCTGCGGGACGACAAGGCGGCCCGCGACGTGGGCGAGATCGAGGTGGTCGCACCACCGTCGCCAGTCGAGTTACGTCAAGCTGAAGCCACGGTCGAGCCGAGCGAGCTCATCGACCAGGTCCGGCACCACACTGGCCAGTCCCTGAAACTCACCGTCGACGGGCACGAGATCGCCTTCACCAACCTCAACAAGGTCTTCTGGCCCGCGCACGGCGACCAGCGCGCCCTCACCAAGCGCGACCTCGTCGTCTACTTCGCTCGCGTCGCGCCCTACCTCCTGCCCCATCTCCGCGACCGGCCGCTCACGCTTGTCCGCTTCCCGAATGGCATCACGGGCGGGCACTTTTACCAGAAGCACTGGGAACAGACGCTGCCGCCGTACGTCGCGACGGTCATGCTGTACTCCGACCAGAACAAAGGCGACGGCGAGTATCTGCTCGCCAACAACCTGCCCACGCTGTTGTGGCTCGCCCAACTCGCCGATATCGAACTCCACACCTGGTACTCGCGCGTGAATCCGGCCGGCGACGCCGCCGGCCTGCCCACGTCGTTCGCGGGCTCGCTCGAGAACATGCAGGCCTCCGTCCTCAACTATCCGGACTTCGTCGTCTTCGATCTGGACCCGTACCTCTATTCCGGCAAGGAGGCCCGCGGCGCCGAGCCCGAGCTCCACGCCGAAGGCTTCGCCGCGACGTCCGAGGTGGCGCTGTGGCTCAAGGAAATGCTCGACGACCTCGGCCTGGCCTCGTTCGTCAAGACCACCGGGAGAACGGGACTGCACATTTACGTGCCTATTGAGCGCTCGTTGAATCACCACGCGACACACTCCATCAGCGAGACGCTGGCGCGATTTCTGGCCCAGCAGCACCCTGCACAAGTCACCACGGAATGGGCAGTCGACAAACGGCGGGGTAAAGTGTTCGCCGACTACAACCAGAATGTGCGCGGCAAGACCCTGGCGTCGATCTACTCGCCGCGCGTCCTGCCCTGGGCGGCGGTGTCCATGCCGCTCCGCTGGGACGAAGTGGGCAAGGTCTTTCCCACCGATTTCACGCTGCTGACGGCGCCGGATCGGCTGCGACAGGTCGGCGACCTGTGGGCGGACATTTTGCAAGCCAAGCACAATCTGGCTGGCTTGTTGGGGGTCGAGTCACAACGTCGCAACGTCGGTTAGCGGCGGTCCTGGCGCCGGGCTATGGCGGCACCGGCGAGCAGCCGATCCTGGTCGCGCTGGCCGCGCGGCTCATCGCGGTAGGGATCGTGCCGCGCGCGATTTCCTATTCGCGACTCCGTCCCAGCGGCGACTATCGGAGCGAACTGGACGATGTGCAGCGTGCGCGCGACGAACTGCTCAAGGGCGGCGCCGAAGGTATCGCGCTGGTTGGACGCTCCTTTGGCGGCCGCATGTGCGCGCGGCTGGCGGCGCACGAACCGCCTGACGCGCTGGTACTGCTGGGGCACCCCATTTCGCCGCCAGGCCGGCCGCGACCAGACGACGAGGCGGCCCTGGCCGCGGTGACGTGTCCGACGCTGATCGTGCAGGGCGATCGCGACGCCCTGGGACCGCTCTCGGTGCTACGGCGTATTGCGCGCAGGAACGCCGCGATCTCGCTCGAGGTCCTGCCCGGGGTTGGGCACCAGTTCGGGCCGCGCACCGGGCAGGCGATCGAACGGACTGCGAGGTGGCTCCTCGAGACCCTGAGCCGTCCGACGCCCTGATGCTGGCCTCCCTTCTAGTGTGTGTCTTGTCAGAGCGGACCGGAGGCCACGGGCAACCCGCGGGGCGGGGACGAATCGCTGCGTTAGACGGCGGGGCCGGCAGGGGGCGGGGGCGGCGGGAGCTCGTCGTCTTTGCGCTGGCGCAGGTACTTTTCTACGGCCTCGACGAGCGCCTTGCCGCTGGGCAGGCCGGGGGGCGCGTCGGGAGGCGGGCGGTCCGGATCTGGGCCGCGCCAGTGCGCCCGGCCGCGGAGGTCCAAGCTGTCCTCGTCGTCGTCGTCCGCTTCGGATTCGAGCATCTCTTTGAGTTGCTCGGCGAGCTCGGGGTGTTCCTCGAGAGCAGCCTCGACATCGTGCAGGAAGCTATCGGCGACCTCGCGCAGACGCTCGGCATCGAGCGGCAGGCGGGTCACCTTGCCGGTCGCCTCGAGCAAGGCCAGCGCGGCGACGGGATTGCCCGCCTGCAGATACGGCGGCGTCGCCACCCAGAGGCTGGCCGCGGTGATGCCGCCCGCGGCCGCCGCGTGCAGCAGGGCGGTGACAAAGGCAGTCGGCCCCTCGTAGTCGGTGTCCTGTAATTCCAGCTCGCCCAGGCGTTCGCCCAAAACGGGGTCGAGTGTGCGGCGCACCACCGGCGCGCTGTGATGCGTCACCGGGCCGACGTATGCACCGAGCGTCAGCATCGACTCGACCCCGGCCGCGCGCGCGTAAGCGACGATTGCCGGGGCCAGCTCGGGCCACCGAAAATGTGGCTCGGGGCCGAGCAGAACGATCAGGTCGCGTTCGGCGTTCGGCAGCCGAATGGGATAGAACGCCACTTTGGGGTACTCGAGCGACCAGCGCCGGCCATCGGTCGACCGCGTCGACAGCGGCCTGGCGACCGTGAAGTCGTAGCACGCCGATGGATCGAGCATCGCCGACGCTGGCGGCGGGGGATCTCCGAGGACATGCCGCAGCGCTATGCTCGCCGCGCTGCCCGCATCGCCCCACCCGCCAAACCCCGCCAGCATCACAGGCCGACGGAGGCCAGCCGGCGGCTCGCCCAATACGAGCTGCATCGACAGAGTCTACCCGTTTGACCGACATCCGGGTCCTGAATCCCAGTTGATGCAACGCGGCCGCCGCGTCGTTTTCCATCAGTCGGTCGGTGTAGCTTCTGCCTGATGCAGATCTTTCTCGAGACCGAGCGGCTGCTGCTGCGGCAGTTCACGCCAGACGATGTCGACAATCTGGTCGCCCTCGACAGCGATCCTGACGTCATGCGCTTCATCAACGGTGGCCGACCGACCTCGCGCGAGCAGGTCGAGCACGAGATCCTGCCACGGTACGTTCGGTCGAACCAGGTCTCCGGCTTCGGTACGTGGGCCGCCGTGGAAAAGTCCAGCGGCGAGTTTGTGGGCTGGTTCGGCTTTCGGCCGCCGGCCGATGGCAGCACCGACGACCCGGAGCTGGGCTACCGGCTGCGCAAGTCAGCCTGGGGTCAGGGCTACGCCACGGAGGGATCGCGCGCGCTCATCCGCAAGGGTTTCACCGAGCACGGCGTGCAGCGCGTTTTCGCGCACACGATGACCGTGAATCTCGCCTCGCGACGCGTCATGGAGAAGGCGGGCTTACGGTTCGTGCGGACTTTTTTCCTGGCGTGGCCGGAGTCTATCGACGGCACCGCGCACGGGGATGTCGAATACGCCCTCCGTAAGGCGGACTGGCTCGTCCTACCCGGTTCGCCGTAGCAACACGGGGCGATCGGGACGATATCGGTCATCCGTCGCGCGGTACACCGCCACGGCTTCGCCCGATCGCTTGGCCCGGTACATAGCCACGTCCGCGCAGTGCAGCAGGGCATCCGCGTTGTCCGCGTGCTCGGGTGCGGCGGCGATTCCGATACTGGCGGCCACGCCGATGACCTGACCAGCGAGCACCAGCGGCGCTTGCATGACTCGCACGAGGGCTTCGGCGAGTGTCGCGGCGCCAGTCGAGTCGGTGCCCGGCAACAGGACCGCGAACTCGTCGCCGCCGAGCCGCGCCACCGTATCCTCGGCTCGCACCGCGCCCTGGAGCCGCAGGGCGACCTCTTGCAGCAGGAGGTCGCCGACGTGGTGGCCGAACGTGTCGTTGACTTCTTTGAATCGGTCCAGGTCGATCAGCAGGAGCGCGGCCGCCTGACCGCCAGGGGACTCGGCCGAGACGGCCTCCTGGAGTCGAGTGTGCAGGTGTCCGCGATTCGGCAGGCCCGTCAGTCCGTCGTGCAACGCCTGGTACACCAGCCTGGCATTGGCGCGTTTCCGCTCCGTAATGTCGTGAACGATGGTGTAGATCAGCCCCCGGTCACCGCGGCTCACGCTCAGATGCACTTCGACGTCGCGCACTTCACCGGTCGCCAGGGTGTGGCGCTGCTCGAACGTGTGATGATTCACCGTCCGAACGCCCTCCAACCGCGCGAGCCGCTCTGCCGAGGAAAGTCCACTGAGCTCGCGGCTATTCATGCGCAGCATGACTTCGCGCGAGTAGCCGTAGAACGCGATTGCCGCCGGGTTGGCGTCGACGAGCATGCCGGTCTCGAGGTCAGCGACGATCTGGACCGCCGTGTTTTCCTCGAACATCAGCCGATAGAGCGCCTCGGCCGCCTGGAGTGCAGCATTGCTGCGAGCACACTCGGCGACGTCGTGGGAGCTCACGGTCTGACTATCGGCTCAACGCGCACACTTCGCCACTGCACGCCTGCCTGCGCGATGACGCTGCGATACCACGTCGTGCATCTCGCACAGTTAGACTCCGCCCGTGGACAACTGCCAGACGTTGGTTGGGCGCGAACAGGCCTGGACCGACCTCAACCGGGCCATTGCGGCCGCTGCCAGCGGCCGCGGCGGGCTGGTTCTGCTTGCCGGCGAGGCTGGAGTGGGCAAGACGCGCCTGGCAACCGAGGCGCTCGACCAGAGCGGCGTGTTCACGCTTCGGGTCACCACCAGTCCGACGCTGACCTCGGCGTACGGACCCCTGATCACAGCCCTCCGCAATTACAGGCATGGAGCGGCGGGCGCCTGTCCAGGGGACCTGCCGATGGCCGACTACCTGGGCGTGCTCCTTCCCGAGCTGGGCAGCCCGCCCGCGGGTGCCGATCGGGCCACCGTGTTCGAGGCCGTACGGTGTGCCTTTGAGGCGATCGCCCGGCGCCAGCCGACCGTGGTCTTCCTGGACGACCTCCAGTGGGCGGACCACACCACGCTGGAGTTGCTGGCCTCGCTCGCATCACATCTGGAGAGTGTCCCCTTGCTCCTGGTCGGGGCCTACCGCAGCGATGAGCTCGGGCGGGATCATCCCGTGCGGCGGATGCGGTCGGACCTGCGGCGGGCGGGGCGGTTCGCGGAGATCCGACTCGAACCTCTCCGGCCTGCTGAGACGGCTGTCCTGGCCGCCCGACTGCTCGGCCCGAACAAAGCGCCGACGCCTGAGCTGGCCGCGCTGCTCCACGCGCATACCGACGGACTGCCGTTTTTCGTGGAAGAGCTCGTGGCGGTGCTGCGGTCGGTCGGTCGTTTGCGAGAGACCGACCGCGGTGTGGCGCTGGCCGGTGAGGGTGCGGGCGTGCCCGTGCCCGAGACGGTACGCGACGTGGTGCTGTTGCGAACGGCCGCGCTCAGCGATGCACAGCGCGCGGTGTTGGAGGTCGCGTCCGTTGCGGGCGTCTCGTTTGAACTCGACCTCGTCGCCGAGATCGACGGTAGCGAGGAGCACCTGGGCGGGCTCCTCGAATCAGGCTTGCTGGTCGAACCGGCGCCTGGGATCGGCGCGTTCCGCCACGCGCTTATCCGCGAGGCATGCTATCGGGAGATCGCCTGGCCGCGCCGACGGGCGCTGCACCGCCGGCTGGCGGAGCGCCTCGAGCGACGCGGAGCCGCCCCCGGCCTGCTGGCTGAGCACTGGTTGGCGGCCCGAGAACTCGATCGGGCGCGCCATGCCCTGCTGGTCTCGATGCAGGCCGCCTGCGCCGCGTATGCGTATGGGGATGCGGTCGAGGCGGCCCAACGGGCGCTCGAACTGTGGCCCGAAGGTGACTCGGACGGCGAGCGCACGGCCGTCGTGGACCGGCTGGGGTACTGCGCCCAGGTGAGTGGCGATCTGGCGGAGGCCGTCCGAGCCTGGCGGGAGGTTGCCGAGGTGCGCCATGCCAACGGCGACCTGTCGAGGCTCGCGGACGTCCAGCGGCGCCTCGGCGGAGTCTACGAACTCCAGGGGAGTTGGGAGCGCGCCCTGGCGGCGCGCGAGACCGCGGCGACCGCGTTCGCGGCCAGCGGCCAGCCGGGGGAGGCCGCTGCCGAGCGCCTGGCCGCGGCCGCCCACCTGCGCTCGGCGCTGCGCTTCAAGCCAGCGCTGGAGCTGCTCGGGCTCGCCGCCCAGGAGGCGAGACTGGCGGGGCGACTCGATCTCGATGCGCGCATCCTGGGCCTGGAGGGGAATGTCCGCGCCCGGATGGGCCAGTATCAGGTGGGACTCGAACAGGTGCGCACGGGGCTCGCGATGGCGCTGGAGCGCAACTTGAGCGGGCCGGCGGCAGAAATTTACCAGCGTTTGGCAGACTCGCTCGAACACTCCGGAGACTACGCCGCGGCACGCCAGTCGTACCTGGCCGCGGCGGACTTCTGCCAGGCGCGAGGCGCCGAGGCGGTGGCGCAGCTCTGTCTGGCGTGCATGACGGTCGTCCTGCGTCAGACCGGTGAGTGGGAGCGCTGCGCGCAGGTGTGCCGAGATGTCCTGGGCTCAGGCGCCGCCACGGCGCACGCGCACGCGGTTGCGCTGGGCATGCTCGGGTTGGTGTTCGCCCAGCGCGGCGAGGTACCGCGCGCGCGCCCCCTGCTCTTCGATGCCGAACGTGAGGCCAGAAAGATTGAGCTGGTGGCTATGGAACTGCTGAGCGCGTGGGGCCTGGCCATGGTCGACGACCTGGATGGCCGTGTCGAGAGCGCCGCCAACCGCTGCCGCGGCCTGCTCGAACTGTGGGCGCGCACGGACGAGCGACACTACGCAGTTCCAGCGCTGCGTTGGGCGGCCTCGCTCCTTGCCGCTTGCCGAGCGGACGAGGACCTGCGCGCGTGCGCCAATGCGCTGGCTCGCATCGTCGCCGAGACCGGAACCGCCGAAGCTGTCGCGGCCCTGGGACACGCGCTGGGTGAAGTGTGTCGGGTGGACGGGAATCTCGAGCAGTCGCGGGATCACTTCCTCCAGGCGCTCAAGCAACTGGACTCGCTGGACTTGCCGTACGAGCGCGCCCACAGCACCTTGCGCGCCGGCCTGGCCCAGGTGGCAGCTGGTGACCGTTCGGCGGGCATCGAGCAACTCGCGGATGCCTACCGCCGGGCGCGCAACCTGGGAGCTCGGCCCCTGGCGGCAGCGGCCGCGCGCGAGCTGCAGCACCTGGGTGAGTCCGTGGAGCGGCGACTCGGCCGACGGGCGGGCGGACTGTTGGAGCGGGGTGGACTGACGCGTCGAGAGGTGGAGGTGCTGCGGCTGGTTGCCAGCGGCCAGAGCGACCGCGAGATCGCGCGAGCCCTGGTCCTGAGCCCGCGCACGGTCGAGATGCACGTCAGCAACAGCCTGGGCAAACTCGGTTGCCGATCGAGGGCCGAGGCAGTGCGGCGCGCGGCCGAGCTGCGCTTGCTCGACGCTCTGGACGGGGCTGCAAAAGTACCGTAGTCCGCCAGCGGAACCCCCGTAGTTCCCCGACACCCGGTCGCACCCAGAAGCGCGATCCTCAGCACAGCTCGCGTCCCGCGAGTGAAATCTTCGAGCAGTCAGGGGGACTCTGAAGTGTCGCAGTCGCATGCGGGCCCCGCCACGCGATCGGTGAGCCAGATGGTGGCGGAAGCCAAACAAGCAGTGGAGAACTTGACGCCCGAGCAGACCGCCGCGGAAATCGCGCGTGGCGGCGTCCTGCTCGTGGATCTGCGCGAGCCGACCGAGCGCACCGAAAACGGGGCCATCCCTGGAGCGTTGCACGCCCCGCGCGGGATGCTCGAGTTCTACGCCGACCCTGCCAGCGTCTACCACCGGGCGGAGTTCGATCCGGCGCGTCGCACGATTGTGTACTGCGCCTCTGGCGGCCGTTCAGCGCTGGCCGCCCGGACACTGCGGGAATTGGGCTACACAGACGTGGCCCACCTGGACGGTGGCCTCAAAGCCTGGATCGCCAGTGGCCAGCCAATAGCGAGCTGAGGCGTGCGGACGGGCTAGCTTATGACTACCGTCTGGATATTCACAAACTCGCGGATGCCGAAGACGCCCAGCTCGCGGCCGTAGCCGCTGCGCTTGACGCCACCGAACGGCAGGCGCGGGTCAGACGCAACCATGCCGTTGATGAAGACGCTGCCGGCATCGATGCGCCGGGCGAGATCCTTCGCCAGCGGAATGTCACGCGTCCAGAGGGCTGCGCCCAGGCCGTACTCCGTGTCGTTCGCCAGCCGGACTGCCTCATCGGGTCCGCTGGCCCGGACGACCGCGGCCACCGGACCGAAGGTCTCCTCGCGGAAGGCCGGCATGTCGGGCGTGACGTGATCGAGGACCGTCGGTGGGTAGAAGTAGCCCCGGCCGTTGATTGCACTCCCGCCGAAGGCAGCCCGCGCGCCGGCCGAAACCGAACGTTCGACCTGGTGTTGCAATGCGTCGAGCAGGTCGTGCCGCGCCAGTGGACCGACATTGGTCTCGCGCAGGAGCGGGTCGCCAACGCGCAGTGCTTTGACCCCGGCGACGAATTTGTCCGTGAACTGGTCGGCGACCGACTCCTCGACGATGAAGCGCTTCGCGGCGATGCAGCTCTGGCCATTGTTCTGGTTGCGGGCGCGGACCGCGGTGGTGGCGGCGGCGTCCAGATCCGCGTCGGCCAGGACGATAAATGGATCCGACCCGCCCAGTTCGAGGACCTGCTTCTTCAGGTGCCGGCCCGCGATGCTGGCGACCTGCTCGCCGACTTCGCTCGAGCCGGTCAGGGTCACCGCCTGAATGCGGGGGTCGGCGATGAGCCGCTCGACTCTCGAGCCCGGCACCAGGAGCGTGCGGAAGAGGCCGTGCGGCAGTCCGGCCGCCTCGAAGATGTCCTGGATGGCCAGCGCACAGCCGGGCACGTTGGACGCGTGCTTCAGCACGGCGCCGTTGCCCGCCATCAGCGCGGGCGCGGCGAAGCGCAGCACCTGCCAGAAGGGGAAATTCCAGGGCATGATCGCCAGCACGACCCCAATTGGCTCGAACGCAACGTAACTCTGACTGGCGCTGGTTGTTACCTGTTCGTCGGCGAGAAATTCCGACGCATGCTCGGCGTAGAAGTCGCAGTTCCAGGCGCACTTCTCGATCTCAGCCTCGGCCTCGACGATGGGCTTGCCCATCTCGTTGGTCGCGAGCGTTGCCCAGCGTTCCTTCTGCGTCCGCAACACGCGGGCGACAGCCTGCAAGCGCGCCGCGCGTTCGCCAAAAGACGTCGTGCGCCAGGCGCGCTGCGCTTCGTGCACCTGCTGCAGGGCCGAATCGACCTGCTGGTCCGAGAACTCGTCGAATGTGTCGAGGACGACTTCAGTGCTCGGGTTGATGGACTGCATGACGGATAGTATCCACGCCGCCGTAACAATGTCTAATCTCGGAGCGTTACGAGTTTGAAGCTCGGCCGCTTCAATGGTTCCTGTTTGTCCTGGCGTCCCCTGGGGAGATCATCGACGCGCGGAGGTACCGTATGAGGCAGATTCGACGAGGAATCGTTGCACTCGGGCTGTTGCTCGCGCTGGTCCCGTTGTCAGCGCACGCAGCGGATGGCAATCAGGCGGCCATCGACAAGGCCAGGGCGGAAAAGGCGGCCCTGGAGAGCCTGCCGTTCTACGAGCAGACCGTCGCGCTCGGGCAGCAAGAGATCATCAACGCTCGGGCCATCGCGCAACTCCTGCGCTACGACGCGCACGCGCAGACCGAACTGCCGAACTCCATGCAGCAGTACGACATGTTCTGCGATGCCGCGATCACGCACGTCCAGGCGAACATGATCAACGCCGCGGCGATGGCGCAGGCCAAGCCGTGGGACACGCACGCGCAGGACGAGCTGGCGAACGCGAATGCGACGTACCGCACGCTGTGGAACATGATTGGCGACACGTACATGGGCAACCCGTTCATCCAGCAGCAGGTCCGCGGGCCGTCCCAGGCGCCACTCCTGAGCGACGATCAACTCCAGGTGGCCGATGACGAGGTCATGGCATCCGGTGATGACGCGCTGGTCGCCTCAACCGACGAAGTAGCAGTCCCCGACGAAGAGGCCGCCGCGGTCGCCGACGGGACCGGCGAGGTTACCCCGGAGTAGGCCTTCGGATTCCATCTCGAGCAAACACCCTGCCGCGGCTCGGGGTCGTCTCGAGCAAACACCCTGGTGCGGCTCGGAAGGTGATGTCGACGTCCCACGTCACCTTTTCCTCGACCTCCGGCAGGCCCAGGGCAATCCGACGCAGATCGCCGCCGTTCACTCCGCCTCCGTGTGCAGGGCGCCATTCACCGAGCGGTCGTCGGCACCGGCCGGCTGCACGCGCGGCGGCAGCAAGCGCACTCTGGCGATGCGCAGGCCATCCAGCCGCTCGATACGAGCGCGGTAGTTCGAGTCGATTTCGACCTCGTCGCCGACGCGCGGCTTGCGACCCAGCCGCGAAAACACCAGCCCGCCGAGAGAATCGACTTCGCTCGCGTCGAAGTGTGTCCCGAGTTGGGCGTTGATGTCCTCCACCAGCGCCAGACCGTCCGCGACAATTGTCCCGTCAGCCAGCGTGCGGACTTCGTGTGTCGCCGGCGCGTACTCGTCGCCCACGCTGCCGAGCAGCCGCGAGACGAGGTCCTTCAGTGTCACGATGCCGGCGGTTCCACCGAATTCGTCGAGCACCACGGCCATGGGTTGACGGGCCGCCTTCATGCGGGCCAGAACCTCAATCGCCGTGGCACCCTGGGGCACGATCAACGGCGGGCGGATCAGGCGCCGCAGCGTGACGTCGTCCAGCGACGAGCGGGCGCCGCGCCGGGCGGCGACACTCAGCAGGTCCTTGGTGGGCAGAATGCCCACCACGTTATCGATCGTCTGCTCGTAGACGGGGAAACGGCTGTGCCGATAGCGCCGCGCGATGCGGAGCGCATCCTGAACCGACGACTCCACGGGCAGGGCGACGATTTCCGTTCGCGGGACCATCACCTCGCCCGCGGTCTGATCGCTGAAGGCGAACGCGCGCTGGACGAGCTCGCGCTCCCATGGCGTCATCAGCCCGGCGCGGGCCGATTGGGTGACGAGCAACTGCAGCTCTTCGGGCGAGTGCACCGCGTGTTCCTCGCCGTGGTATTCGAGTCCAATAAGCCGCAGCACCAGGTTGGTGAAGAGGTAGAGCAGGCTGATAAACGGGCTGAAGATCCACGCCAGGGCCGAGACCGGCTGGACGGCTAACAGGATGACCGACTCGGCCTGCTGCAGCGCCAGGATCTTGGGTATCTGCTCGCCCAGCGTGATGTGAAAGAACGTGATCGCCATGAGCGCCAGGACCGACGCGATGGCGTGCGCTGTCGTCGTCGGTTCGGCTGAGACCGCGCTGGGTTGGCCGGCCAGCAGGAAGATCTCGTCGAGGAGCGGCTGGATCAGCTGGGCGAACGTGTTTTCGCCGATCCAGCCCAGGAGCAGGCTGGCGACGGTCACGCCGAGCTGCGTGCCGGAGATGAAGCGGGTGGGGTTGAGCTTGGCACGCTGAGCCAGCCGCGCCGCGCGGTTGCCCGTCGCCGCGAGCTGGTCGATCCGCGTCCCGCGCGAGGAGACGAGCGCAAACTCGGTTGCCACGAAGAACCCGTTGGCAGCAACCAGCAGCACGACGACGAGCAGACCGACGGCGATAGACATCTACGAGGGCTTCAACGCGGGCGACCGCTGCTCAGTAGTATGCCGCAGCCTCTCGAGGCACCCGCGCAGTTTGGACCTCTCCGCATCGCTGCCTTCGCTGCTTCAGAGCAAGTCGTGAGAAAGCACGGAGAGCGCCCGGCGCCGGCTCCGGCCGGGGCTCGGCGGGCGGGCCTAGTGGCCGGCGGTGAGCTGCATGCTGCGCAGGCGGCGGATGCGTTCTTCTAGCGGCGGGTGAGTGCTGAACAGGCCGTTGAAGTTGAGGCCTTTGATGCCCTTCAAGGGATTGACGATGAACATGTGGGCGACGGCCGGGTTGACTGGCAGCGGTCGGACGCTCGTCGCCAGCTCCAGCTTCTCGAGGGCCCGGGCCAGCGACTCCGGGTTCCCATTGATGCGAGCCCCTGTCTCATCGGCCTGGTATTCACGTGAGCGCGAGATCGCGAGCTGGATCAGCGTGGCCGCGAGTGGGGCGAAGATGATCATCGCCAGCGCTTCCAGCCAGTTGGTGTCTTCGTTGTCCCGTCCGCCGCCAAAGCCGCCGAAGATCATCGCCCACTGCGCGGCATGCGCGAGCATGGTGATGGCGCCAGCCACCGTGGCCGCGATGCTGGAAATGAGGATGTCGTGATTGCGGACGTGACCCAATTCGTGCGCGAGCACGCCCGCGAGCTCGTCCCGACTCAGGATGCCGAGGATGCCCGTGGTAACGGCGACCACCGCGTGGTTGGCATCGCGGCCGGTGGCGAACGCGTTGGGCGAGGGGTTGTCGATGATCGCCACGCGCGGCCTGGGGAGCCGAGCGTACATGGCGAGCTCGTCAACGAGTTGATGCAGCTCGGGCGCCTCTTCCGGGGTTACTTCGCGCGCGCCCGCCATGCGGAGCGCGATGTCGCCCGAAAACCAGTACGCGCCCATGTTCAGGACGATGGCGAAGCCGAAGAAGAGGAGCATGCCGCCGCGGCCACCCAGCACGTCGCCGATCACGATCAGCAACGCAGTCAGGGCAGCCAGCAGCGCCGTGGTTTTGAGGGTGTTGGTCATGGGGTTCTTGTACTCCAGTACCAGTGTCCCAGAGCAAGATGAGAGCAGGATGAGTTTTTTCTGTGCGCTTACACCCGCGTCAAGGTTGGCCGGGCTCGGTAGCGTTCGCGCAGCAGGTGAATGATCGGCGGGGCGATCGAGGCCACGACGATCAGGGCGACGATGAGCTCCAGGTACTTGCTGGCGTCGGGGATCAAGCTACCCAGGAAAAAGCCGGCCCAGGTGACGCCGACGGCCCACAGCAGGGCGCCGACGACGGTGTAGACGACAAAGCGGCGGTAGTTCATGGCCGCCATACCGGCGACCACCGGGGCGAACGTGCGCACCACGGGCATGAATCGCGCAAGGATGAGCGCCCGGGCGCCGTGCCGTTCGTAGAACTCGTGCGCCCGTTCCAGATTGCGGCGGCGGAAGAACAGCGAATCGTCGCGGTTGAAGAGACGCTGGCCGAGCGCTTTGCCGTACCAGTAGCCGACGAGGGGCCCGAGGGCGGCGGCGAGAGCGCACACGCTGCTCAGGGTCGAAATGTCGACGCCGACCTGGTGTTGCGAAGCCAGGAAGCCGGCGGTGAAGAGCAGACTATCGCCGGGTAGGAAGAACCCGACCAGCAGCCCGCACTCGGCGAAAATGATCGCGGCAATAACGAAGTAGCCGGCGGCCACGATGGTCTTCGGGTCAAGCGCGGCCAATACCGGGTCGAGGAAGTGCACAGCAGGATCATAACGGCGAGCGGTACAACTTTTTCTCGTAGATGTAGCGCTCGACGGCGGGCGGGGTCAGGTAGCGAATGGACTGGCCGGTCCGGACGCGGGCCCGCAGGTCGGCGGCTGAGATATCGACGCCCGGGATGTGTATGACGTCGGCGCGTTCGCGGGCGCCGGGGAGGGCCGCGGCCAGGTCGTCGAGGTTCGGGGGTGGCGAACCCGGGCGATTGACCACGGCCAGACGCGCCAGGCGCAGGACCTCCTCGGGTGCCCGCCACTTCGGGAGCTCGGGCAGGATGTCTGCCCCGACGACGAAGAACAGTTCTGTCGGGCAGTCGGCGGCCTGGAGCTGCCGCAAGACATCGACCGTGTACGACGGTGGCGGACGATCGACGTCCAGCCTGGACAACTTGAACAGCGGGTTATCCGCAATCGCCAGCACGACCATCGCGGACCGGTCCTCGGCCTCGCTGATGGGCGCGCCTTGCTTCAACGGATTCTGCCGCGCCGGCAAGAACAGCACGCACTCGAGTTTCAGGTGCCACGCCACTTCCTGGGCGGCTAGCAGGTGGCCATAGTGCGGAGGGTCGAAGGTACCGCCCAGAAGCCCCAGCCGCGTCACTCGACGGAGGTGCCGCCGCGGACCTCGCGGCCGAACTCCTTGCCGCGCATGTCGGCGTAGCGGAGCTGGACCTCGATCGGTCGGAAGCACTGCCTGCCAACGAGCACTTTGCGCACGAAGTAGCCCGTGCCGTCATCAGACTGCGAGAGCTCCGACGTGGGGCTGATGCGCGCCTGCACGATTTCGCCACAGGCGTCGCACTTGACCCGCACGTAGATACCCCCGTCGCGGCTCGGCTGGGTGGCGCTGCCGCCCCCAAACACACTCGCGAGTCGTCCTAGAAATCCAGGCATCAGACGCCCCACTCCGTCTCCCAGGCGCCGATATGGACCGTGTCGCCCACCTCGACGCCGGCCCGTCCAAGCGCCTCGAATACTCCCAGTCGCTCGAGTTGTTTCTGCAAGTAGGCGGTGCCTTCCTCGCTCGCCAGGTCGGTCATGGCGACCATCCGCTCAACGCGCCTCCCGCGCACACGGTACACACCTTCTTCGGCGGCTTCCACCTGGAACCCGCCGTCCTCGTCGGGGGCCAGTCGATACACCCGCACCCCGCTCTGCGGCGCCGGCGCGGCGGCGGGCTTCGGGAGTTCGGCGAGCAGGTCGACGACGGCTTGCAGGAGTGCGGCGACGCCCTCGTTGGTGACCGTCGACGTGCCCATCACCCGGCGACCGGGTAGCGCCTGGCGAAGGCGTTCCAATCCCTCGCGACCGCCAGGCAGATCCAGCTTGTTGGCGGCGACGATCTCGGGCTTGTCAGCAACCTCGGCCTTATACGCCTCGAGCTCGGCTCTGACGGTCAGGTAGGCGTCGACGGCGTCGGGCCGACTGGCATCCACCACGTGCACCAGGATCGGGGCCCGCTCGACGTGACGCAGGAAGCGGTGGCCAAGACCCAGGCCGGTGTGCGCGCCGGCAATGAGCCCCGGCACGTCGGCCAGCACGAAGATGTTCTCCTCACCTGGGACGCCCGGGACTTCGGCCACCCCGAGGTTCGGGCTCAACGTGGTGAACGGGTAGTCGCCGATCCGCGGGCGCGCTGCGCTGGACGCCGCCAGCAGGCTCGACTTCCCGGCGTTGGGCTCGCCGATCAGCGCCGCGTGCGCGATCGTCTTCAATTCCAGCTCGAGCGAGCGCTCCTCGCCCGGCTCGCCCTTCTGCGCGATGCGCGGGGCGCGCTGCGTACTCGTCGCGAAATGGGTGTTGCCCAGCCCACCGCGGCCGCCTCTGGCGACCATGACGGTATCGCCGACGTGCACCAGGTCAGCGGATAAGCCATCTTCCGCTCGAACCTGTGTGCCTGGCGGAACGGCGACGATCAGGTCTTCGCCGGCCTTGCCGTGCTGGCGGGCGCCTCTGCCGGGGCCACCACTCTCGGCCGGGAAGTGCCGCCGACGAGCGAATTCGAGCAGCGTCGAGATACCCGCCCGGGCCACTAGATAGATGCTGCCGCCGCGGCCGCCATCGCCGCCGTCGGGACCCCCGAACGGGACGAACTTCTCGCGTCGGAAGGACACGACCCCGTTGCCGCCGTCCCCAGCTTTTACCCAGATGCGGGCTTCGTCGATGTCGATACTCATGGTTTGGTAGACGTGCTGGGACTCACCCTAGCGCTTGCCCACGCTGCTCAGTGCGCCTTTTAGCAGGTTATCCACTGCCATCAGACGACTTTCCCCAGGTTCATGGGCTACTCCGGACAGGCGGCGATCCCCAGAGTTGTCCGAAACGACGGGTACTCCGGCTACTTAATCCTAAATGAAGGAAATTTGAGGATAACGGGAAGCGCGGACATGGGCCGTCGCTTTCTTCGTCTAAGCTTGGAGAGGTAGAGAGGCTCACTTTTTTTTGGAGAGCTTTGACCCGGTCACGCCGCAGGGGCTGTCTATCAGTAACCTGTTCGTACTGGAACTGGTCATCTCTGGGCTGCTCATGGCCCTGGTGAGCATCTGGCTCGGGGTGTCGCTGGTTCGGTTCCGGGCACGGCCGGGCGATGCCACGGAGCCGCCGCAGGTGCACGGCAATCGCGCGCTCGAGATGATCTGGACGTTGACGCCAGCGCTGGTACTGGCAGTGGTCTTCGTCCTGGTCATTCAGACGATGGGCTACGTGGACGCCGCGGCGCCAGGCGCGCAGACGCTGCGCGTCGTCGGCCACCAGTGGTGGTGGGAGTACGACTACCCGAATGCCCAGGTGGTCACGGCCAATGAGCTGCACGTGCCTGTCGGCGCGCCGCTGCAGATCGATTTGCAGTCCATCGACGTCATTCACAGCTTTCATGTGCCCCAGTTTGGCTGGATGCAGGACACGGTGCCGGGGAAGTCGAACCAGATGTCGGTGCTGGTCAATCGACCAGGCGTTTACGACGGAGCGTGCAATCAATACTGCGGGCTGCAGCACGCCTGGATGCGGATTCGGGTGGTCGCCGAGCCGGCCGATGCGTTCGCCGCCTGGGTGTCGGCGCAGAGCCAGTCGGTGGTTCCTGCTGGCGCGCGGGGTGAGCAGGTCTTTGTGCAGAACACCTGCGTGGCCTGCCACACGATTCGTGGCCTGCCGGGCGCCACGGGGGCAGTCGGCCCCGATCTCACCCACTTCGCCAGCCGCACGACGATCGGCACCGGCGTCGTCGACAACTCCGCGGCGCACCTCGCGCAGTGGATTCGGGACCCGCAGGCCTTGAAGCCCGGGGTGCTGATGCCCGCCTTCCAGAATCTCTCCGCCGCCGACCTGACCGCGCTGGTCGACTATCTCGAGAGTCTGCAGTAAGTGGCTGGAGTGCTGCGTGGCTAGCGTAGCTTCGCCGTTTCCGGCGCCGGCGGTTGAGGGGTTCAGGCCGACGGGGTTGTTGCGGTGGGTGACCACCGTGGACCACAAGGACATCGGGCTTCTGTATCTGCTGACCAGTCTCGGCTTCTTTGTGCTCGGCGGGGTCGAGGCGCTGCTGATTCGGGTGCAGCTCGCGGTGCCGCGGAATACGTTTCTGGATCCCGCGGGGTATGACGCCGTCTTTACCGTGCATGGTACGACCATGATTTTTCTGGTCGTCATGCCCGTGCTGCTGGGCTTTGCCAACTACATCGTCCCGCTGCAGATCGGCGCCCGCGACATGGCCTTCCCGCGGCTGAACGCGCTGAGCTACTGGCTCTTCCTGTTCGGCGGCGTGCTGCTGTACTGGGGCTTTCTCAACGGCACGCCGCCCGACACCGGCTGGTTCAGCTACGCGCCGCTGAGCGAGAAGCCTTTCAGCCTCGAAACCAGCGTCGACTACTGGGCGCTGGGCTTGTTAGTGACCAGCGCGGGCACCATCGCCACCGGGGTCAACCTGCTGGTCACCGTCGTCAGCCTGAGGGCGCCCGGTGTGGGCTGGTTCCAGCTCTCGATTTTTTCGTGGATGTCGTTGATCACCGCCTGGCTCGTGCTGGCGGCAGTCCCCGCGCTGACCGCCGCCCAGGCGATGTTGCTGATCGACCGCAATCTCGGCGCGCACTTCTTCGATGTCGGCCGCGGCGGAGACCCGATCCTCTGGCAGCACCTGTTCTGGTACTTCGGGCACCCCGAGGTCTACATCATGGCGCTGCCGGCCTTCGGCATCATCTCGGAGGTCGTCCCGGTCTTTGCCCGCAAGCCGATTTTCGGCTACGGCGTGATGGTCGCCTCCGGCGTCGCGATCGCCTTCCTGTCGGTCACCGTCTGGGCGCACCACATGTTCACCGTGGGCCTGGGTGACGTGGCCGACGCGGTCTTTGGTCTGTCCAGCATGACCATCGCGGTGCCGACGGGCGTCAAGGTCTTCTCGTGGCTGGCAACACTCTGGGGTGGTCGCATCCGGCTCAGCGTGCCGATGCTGTTCGCGCTCGCGTTCATCGTCCAGTTCACGATCGGCGGCATCAGCGGGGTCACGTCAGCCACCGTGCCGGTCGACTGGCAGACCCACGACACCTACTACGCCGTGGCGCATTTCCACTACGTGCTCGGCGGTGGCTCGTTGTTCGCGATCCTGGCGGGGACCTACTACTGGTTCCCCAAGATGACCGGCCGCCTGCTCGACGAGCGTCTCGGCAAGTGGACCTTCTGGCTGATGGTGGTCGGCTTCAATCTGACGTTCTTTCCCATGCACATCGTCGGGCTGATGGGCCAGCCGCGGCGGACCTATACCTATCCTGACCTGCCCGGCTGGGGCGCGATCAACTTCGCCGAGACGGTCGGGGCGTTCCTCATGGGCGTCGCCGTGCTGGTGCTGCTGTGGGACGTGCGGTGGACGCTGCGTGCTGGCGCGCGCGCCGGTGATAACCCGTGGAATGCCTGGACGCTGGAGTGGGCAACAACGTCGCCGCCACCTGCGTACAACTTCGTCGCCCTGCCGCCGATCACCAGCCCGCGGCCCCTCTGGGACCTGGTGCATCAGCCGTCAGCGGCCAGCGTTCAGGCGTCAGCAGCCGCGATCGATCCCGCCCGCGGCTGGCGGCCGCAGATCGTCGGGATCGCCGCCTTCATTTTCAGCGAGGTGACCTTTTTTGGCGCGCTGATCGTGGCCTTCATCGAGTATCGAACGCGGAGTCTGGGGCCCGGGCCACGCGACCTGGACGTCCCGCGGACGCTCTTCTTCAGCCTGTTCCTGTTCGCCAGCAGTGGCACCGTCTACTTCGCCGAGCGACGCCTGGCCCGCGACGACCAGCGCGGCTTTCTGACCTGGTGGGTGGTGAGCATGGGGCTGGGAGCCGTGTTCCTGATCGGTCAGGTCACCGAGTACGCGCGGCTCTATGCCGACGGCATCACCATCAGCACCAACCTGTTCACGTCGTCGTTCTTCACGCTCACGGGGTTCCACGGCCTGCACGTCCTGGTTGGCCTGATCGCGCTGGGATCGATCGGCGCCATGGCGCGCGCCGGCGATTTTCGGCGCGGTCGGCGGCGGGTGGCCGTCGACGCCGTGTCGATCTACTGGCACTTTGTGGACGGGATCTGGGTCGTGATCTTTAGCCTGGTGTACCTGTTGGGGTTAGTGACATGAACGAGCATGCGCATCTACCGGCGCCGAGTGTCTGGCCGGCCACGGTCGGGGCTGGCGTCACACTGATCGCTTTTGGCATCGCCACGAGCCTGTTGCTGTCCGCCCTCGGCGCCGGGTTGCTGGTCTGGGGTGTCCTGCGCTGGGTCCAGGAGTTGCGGCATGGCTGAAGACCCACGCTCCGCTGCGCTCCGCGGGGCGCGTCTGGTCAGCCGACGCCGGTTCCTGAACCGGGTGAGCCTGGCCCTCAGCGGCCTGGCCGCGGCAGTGGTCAGCGTGCCGATCGTGGCGTACTTGCTCAGCCCGCTGCTGCAACCTCCGCCCGAGGTGTGGCACGACCTCGGGCCAGTCCAGAAGTTTCAAGTCGGCACCACCGTTGAGGTTCCCGTCGACAATTCGGCATCGCTCCCCTGGGCTGGTCAGACTGCGCTGACTGCGCTCTGGTTGCGGCGCAGTGCGGATGTCGAATTCACCGCCTTCAGCCTGAACTGCACCCATCTTGGCTGTCCGGTGAACTGGCGAGCGAACGCCCAGTTGTTCCTGTGCCCGTGTCATGGCGGTGTCTACTACGCGGACGGTACCGTCGCCGGCGGGCCACCACCCCGAGCGCTGGTGCGCTACGCGGTGCGGATCGACGCAGATAGCCATGTGCAAGTGTTGCTGCGGCCACTGAGCCAAACGATCAAGCAGGCGTGATGAAAGCAGCCGTGGCGTGGCTGGACGATCGTCTGGGGTTCAGCGCCGCGCTCAAGCCGATCATTGAGCACCCCGTGCCACCGACCGGCTGGGACTACACCATCGGCAGCGCCACGCTGATCGCGTTCACGGTACAGGTGGTCACCGGCGTCGCGCTGGCCTTCAGCTACGTGCCGACCCCCGACCACGCGTATGCCAGCCTCCAGTTCATCACCAGCGGTGCGGTGCTGGGCAACATCGTGCGCGGGATCCACTTCTGGGGCGCGTCGGCGATGGTGCTGCTGGTCTGCGCGCACGCGGCCCAGGTTTTTTTGATCGGCGCGTTCAAGTTCCCCCGCGAGGTCAACTGGTTGAGCGGCACGATGCTACTGGTCTTTACCTTCGGCATGGCATTCACCGGCCAGTTGCTGCGCTGGAACCAGGACGCGTACTGGGCGGTCGTGGTCGGCGCCGCGCAGGCGGCCCGGGCGCCGTTCATCGGCGAATGGCTCACGGGCGTGCTGTTCGCCGGGAATCAGATCGGCGGCGCCACGCTGACGCGCTTCTACGCCACCCACGTGTTCATGATCCCGGCGATCATCTTCGGCCTGCTCGGCGTCCACCTGTACCTGGTGCTGCGCCATGGCGTGTCCGAGCCGCCGGTCCCGGGCGTTCTCGTCGATCCCAAGACCTACCGCCAGCGCTACGCCGAGCACGTCCACAAGGTTGGCATCCCATTCTGGCCCGACGCTGGCTGGAAGGACGTCGTCTTTGCGCTGGCCGTCGGCACGGTCGTGCTCGGGTTGGCGATCTGGTTCGGACCACCTGAGCTGGGCAAAATTGCCGACCCGACCATCGTCCAGGCGTACCCGCGACCTGACTGGTATTTCCTCTGGTACTTCGCGCTCCTGGCGCTAATTCCACC